>JADMIO011089267.1_pt1 | contig 132551 bp, 113 predicted proteins | sample 8958161 | NCBI WGS metagenome assembly JADMIO01 (sample SAMN16585339, study PRJNA669376) | soil metagenome | isolation source: Crop rotation soil | place: USA: Cullars Rotation, Alabama | collected 2011 | reverse complement strand
ACAACTTGTCCACGTGGAATTCTAAGCTTAGGATCCCAATGTGCTGGAAAGATGGGCATAAAACAAATGATGGAACTGATACACGAAGAATTCCCGGACGTTAAATTTGGTTACTTTAATCCGCCCATAGAGCGGATGGAGAACTTTGATGAGGCGTTTGCGCATTAGTTTTTGACTCCACTAAAAATAGCTCTTAAACTCCGTCAAGGAGACAATATCAACTGGTGAATTCAGCCAATTTAATAATGCCTTTTCTCCGGTTACTAATATCTTTGAGTTTGAGCTTAAAGCCAAATCAAAGAGGTAATTATCTTCGGGATCAGGGCTTTCAATTTGAAACAACGAAGCACTAATTTGTGTGCTGATTAAGCGAACAAAGTTTAAGTAAAGGTGCTGTTATAAGGAAGTAATTTTTTTATTTTCGGATATTCCAAGACTCTTGTCAATTCTGCAACAAGGCTATTATCAACGAAAATTTCTATTCTATTTTTATCAACATAGTCTAACAACCAGTCAGTTTCGTGATTGATAAAAATAGTGATGTAACTATTTACATCTATAACAAATCGCTTAACTTTTCTTCTTGCGGCCATGTTTTCTCGCTTCGGTTATCATTGCTGATATTTCGTCACTAGAAAAGTTGTGCGGAGCAACTGATTTATCGATCTCCTTGGCTAAAGATGAAAGTTTTTCTTTATTAATATGTACCCACAATACTTTTTGTTCGGATTCTGTCATTTTGCTTATGTCATCTACCAAAAGAGCAAACGTAGATGGTCCGCTTTTAGTAGAATTTCGGGATTGTCTGACCGCATTCATGGTTTATGCTTTTTACAAAATTACTTGTTATTGCCGAATTTCCATTAAGGCCAAACTGCTTGCGTACCAGAACTATACAACACTAAAAAGTTAAAAAATACGTTCTATTGTGGAATTGTGGACAATCCGCGTCTTATGTCTTTGATCTTTTAAGTACTTTTAAACAAAGTTATCGGTATGATAGCATTGCAACATGAAAGGCCGGCGATAAATAGCAAAGCAGCAATATGGACAGTAGGCGTACATGCGTTGCTGCTACTGCTGTTCTTTTTCCTTCGGTATACGATCAGCCCTTTACCGCCTGCAGCACCCGATGGCGGCCTGGAGGTGAACCTGGGCACCAGCGACAATGGCAGCGGTACCGACCAACCCATGAACACCAAAGACCCGGCTGCTTATACGGCATCTGTAGTGTATAAAGCTGTAGCGCCAAAGAGCAACCTCCCAAAAGAAATAGTACGAAGCAGTGCGGCTGATGCACCGGATGTAGATGAGAACAAAAAGGATAAAAAGAACATTCCTTCCGAGAACAGGCCTTTGGAAAAACCAAAGCCTGCGCCCGTAGAAAAGCCTAAGTATATAATGCCCTCCAGCAATGGCCCCGGTGGCAACAGCGCGGCGCAAAATAGGCCCGGCACCAGCGAAGGCAATACGACAGGCCCCGGCGACAGAGGCGTACCGGGTGGTACTCCGGGCGCGCCTAACTATACCGGAGTTCCGGGAAATGGGAACGGAGGCATACACCATACCCTTGGTGGCAGGCGTATCTCACCCGACCATTTTGAAGCGGAGTTTCATGAAGGCGGAAAGGTGGTGATACATGTTACTGTAGATAAGAACGGGAACATTATCAACAGGCTGGTGAAAAGCAGCTCGAACAAGGAACTAACAAGGCTGGCGCTGGAAAAGCTTGCCAGCGCACACTTTGACAGGAGCGAAAGCCCCGAGCAATCAGGTGACATCACCATAAATTTCTCAACCCGTTAAAGGAAACATGGGCGATAAATCTGCGTACCAACAGACACTTGACTATCTGTACGAGCGGCTGCCGATGTTCTCACGAATAGGCAAGGCCGCACTAAAGCCAGACCTCACCAATACCATAAAGCTGTGTACCGCGCTGGGAAACCCTCACGAGCAATTCAAGTCAGTACACATAGCGGGCACTAATGGCAAGGGTAGCACCAGTCATGCGCTTGCAGCTGTGTTTCAGCAGGCTGGTTATAAAACAGGGCTTTATACTTCACCTCACCTTATTGACTTCCGCGAGCGGATACTGATCAATGGCATACCCGTGAGCCAGGAATGGGTAGTGAGTTTTGTAGCACAACATAAGGCGCTTATTGAAGAAGTAAACCCTTCTTTTTTCGAGATCACGGTGGTGATGGCGTTCGCTTATTTCGCGGAGGAAAAAGTGGATATAGCTATAGTTGAAACAGGCCTTGGCGGCAGGCTGGACAGTACGAATGTTATCACTCCCTTATTGTCCATAATCACTAATATCAGCTACGACCACAAAGACCTGCTGGGGAATACACTTGCTGAAATAGCTGCTGAGAAAGCAGGCATTATGAAGCCGGGTGTGCCAACAGTGATAGGCGAACAAAATGATGAAACGGAACGGGTGTTCTTTGAGCACTCTGTTCACAAACAGTCGCCCCTGCATTATGCGCAATCGTTGTGGAGCCTTGTGCGCGTGAAGCAGGATGCCAAATCACAACATTACAAAGCGGTGAACAATGCGCAGAGAGCAATGTATGACCTGACGACAGACCTGCTTGGCAACTACCAGCAACACAATATAAAGACAGTGCTTACGGCGGTGGAGATGCTATCGCACAAGGGCTTTAACTTAAGCATACCGGCAGCAATAAATGCGTTGGCCAGTGTAAAAAAAACGACCGCACTGCACGGGCGCTGGGAGTGGCTGCAGGAAAACCCAACGATCATATGTGATGTAGCACATAACCCTGCAGGGCTTAGCGAGGTCCTGGAACAATGGAAGCAAGTAACCGCAACAGCAAAACATATTGTTGTAGGTTTTGTAAAGGATAAAGATGTTGCTGAAGCGCTGTCGCTCTTTCCAAAAGATGCTACATATTACTTTTGCAATGCTGACACGCCGCGGGCGTTGCCGGCTGAAGAACTTCGAGCAGCCGCAGCTCTGCAAGGGCTTACGGGCGATGCATACAAGACAGTAACGAACGCAGTACAGGCAGCAAAAGAGCATATGCAGAGCACTGACGCCTTGCTGATAACCGGAAGTTTTTTTATAGTAGGTGAAGCGTTAGAAGCCTTCAAATGTGAAGATGCTGATTTTCAGTAACGCCCGATGTGAAGTTCAATTTGATACAGTATTTCTAAAAATTATACGCCAAACCAATTTCGTTCATTTTCGGAGAAATAAGGCCCCATCTATTTTGCCTTTGATGGTCATGAACAGCCCCTCCAATGGTCATACCGAGCCCTCCTACAAATAAAACAATCCCTGATACCCCTACCACCAATGCGGTACGGGCATCGCGGTAATATCTTGCTTGCCTCTCTTCAATCGGTAAGTTGCCACTGCCCTCGTCCCGCTGTGCTGCGTCATATCGTAACACTATTCCCCCAATACCCATTCCCGTACCTGCTACAAATGAAGAAATGCCAGCTATTGTAACACCGCATATATGTGGCTTTTGTCTTGCATTTCCCTTATTAATTTTCTGGGCCGGCGCATTGAACGCGAACAGTGAAAACAATACGAAAAGAGAAGTGGCATATTTCATAGGGAATCGCTTTCTATAAATCTACAAAAAGTGCGGATTGAACCAGACTTTACTTTCCCCTACCCTGGAAGATGACCATGAAGGTGTAGAGGATGATCTTTACATCGAGCGCGAGGGAACAGTTTTCGATGTATAGCAAATCGTACTTCATGCGCTCCACCATTTCGTCTACGTTTTCGGCATAGCCAAACTGCACCATACCCCATGAGGTGAGGCCGGGTTTTACTTTGTGCAGGTATTTGTAGTGAGCATGCTCTGCGCTGATAATATCAATATAGTGCTTACGCTCCGGCCGCGGGCCCACCAGCGACATATCCCCCTTAATGATGTTTACGAATTGCGGCAGCTCATCAATACGCCACTTGCGCATGGACCTGCCCCAAGGTGTGATGCGGGGATCTAGTTTGCTGGATAGCGCCGGGCCATCCTTTTCAGATCCTACGTACATTGACCGGAACTTATAGATGTAGAACGGACGTCCGAAAAGACCTATGCGCTCCTGCTTGTAAAGTATGCTGCCCTTGGATGACAGTTTCACCATCAGGGCCGTGAACACTAAGAATGGAGATATAAACAACAATGCAAGTGAAGAAAATACGATGTCAATAGTACGCTTGCACACACGCTGCCAGTCGGGCATAAGGTCGGGGTGAATGTGGATGAGCACAGCATCATAAACATTATTCGTCTTTACCGAACCAGAGATAATGTCATAATAATCCGGCAACACTTTTACTACTACAGGCCTGTAGGAAAGGCGTGTAAGAATGTTCTCCAGCAGGTGGTGCTCTGATGAGTCTACGGCTACGATCACTTCTTCTATCTGGTGCTTGTCTATTATTTCCTCCAGTTGAGAGATGTGCCCAAGCTGTGGCAGGAACTGCGTCATACCATTGCTGGCTTCTTTGCTGGAGTATATAAAGCCGAGGAAGATGTTGCCAAGTACTTTAGGGTTTTGGAGCACCTGCTTGTAGATATTGATCGCCTGCTGGTTGCCACCTATTATGAGGGTATTATAACCTACTTTCCCTTTCTTCAGATTCGCCTTTACGCGGTAAAGAATAACAAGACGAAACACAAGTGCAAACAAAGTATGTATAAGCAGGTAATGGCTGAACTCGCTGATAAAGTATGAATAGTCGCTGCTGTCGTTTGCGAAGACAATTACCGCTACCATGATACAACCAATGATACAGGAGATGAGAGTACGGTTGATCTCATTGAGGCGCGACTTGCGGTAAAGGTCAAAGTAAGTGCCGGAGAGCAGATACGCAATCACCCAGCCACCCGGAACGACCAGGAACGTATTGATGTAATCGCGGGTATGGAATTTTTGCAGCGTATCGAAATAAGAAAATCCCGTAAGCACATGCTGGCGGTATATCCATAGGGTAAACCAAGCCAATGCAGCAGCTATATAATCCAGCAACACAAGTTGCCGTATAGCTCTTTTCTTTAGGGGGCTTAGTTGCATGTTCTCTTAAAAAGTTACTAACTGAATATTGTCTATTAATAACCGTCCGCTGGTTTGTCCATCTGCCAGCACGGCTTTTATGTAAAAGTTATACGAGTTGGCCTGCGCCTGCGCCGTAAAACCATTCACGATCAAATAAAATTTCTGCCATTCAGCACTCGGGTTAATACCTGTGAGATAGTATGGAGACGATGATATCGTTGCGCTTAGGTTGGCTTGTAGCCCTACATAAAACGGAACAGTACTCTTATAGTTGAACTCTATTACAGCTACACCGTCATTAATCGGGAAAAAATGGCTTGAACTATCTACTGAGCTGTCGCCGACCGCCAGTAATTGTATTTCACCTGAGCCATCGGTCACGCCATCACCTTCAAACACCAGGGAGTCATCGGTGACATATTTCATATATCGGTTTCCTCTTGCAAGATCGAAACTTACTTTCCCTTTGAAATAGTCGATAGTTGTAACAGTGACGCCAGAATAAAATTTTGTTTTAGGTGTGTAGTTAACCACTTTTCCCGGCTGCGCAATAAGCGTTGATGTGTCGGGCGCATAAAATGGATATACCGAAACGTTGTTATTGCGGCCATCTATTGCTACTGCCGGCACTACCCACAACTGTCCGCTCCCGGTTGCGATGACAGGAAATGTAGCCGGCAGGTCAAAAATGCCAATGCGGCTGCCATTGTAGTAAACCCAGGCACTCGTTATCTGGTGCGACAAAGTAGGCAGATAACTGCTTGGTGTACCGTCAGGCCGGAGAACAGTTATATTAGTATTTTGCTCAAAGGCGAAAGAATCGATATGAATGTAAGTTGGTGTTGGTTCATGAGGGTTTATAATGTTGCACCCTTGCCAAAACAATGCACAGCAAATGAAAAGAAATAGAGTTTTGAGCCGGGTAAAAATGTTCAACATGATAAGCTTTTCCAATCTCATTAACGTATAATATTGTTAAACATTGTGCAATTCGTTATGCAGGCTCATTTTTTTCAATATGTGGTGTGCTACGTCCATAGCCTGGTAGCCATCGTAAACAGAGACTCTCACCGGCCGGTCGTTGGCTATAGCTGCAGTAAACTCTGCCAGTTCCATTCTTATCGCGTTCAGAGGGGCCACTTCCGGCATGTCTACCGAGATCACTTTTTTCTCACCATTACCGACGTCCAGCGGAAAGTCTGTCATGCTACCAGGGACCTCATTTTCCTTTATGCGTATGATCTCGGTTTTCTTGTCTAAAAAGTCAATACCGATATATGCATCCCGCTGGAAAAGGCGCATTTTACGCATGTTTTTCAGCGATATACGGCTGGAAGTGAGGTTGGCTACACAGCCGTTATCGAACTCTATCCTGGCGTTGGCTATATCCGACGTTTCACTGAGCACAGATACCCCGCTGGCGGAAATACGTTTAACCGGTGACTTTACGAGACTGAGCACAATATCAATGTCGTGGATCATGAGATCAAGGATAACCGATACATCAGTACCCCGCGGATTGAACTGGGCAAGGCGGTGCGCCTCTATGAACATTGGTTGTATCAACTGCTCGCCTACCGCCAAAAAAGCCGGGTTATAGCGCTCCACATGGCCAATCTGGCACTTTACATTGGCTTCTTTTACCAGCTGCACCAACTCCATACCCTCGTCGAGCGTATGAGCCAGCGGCTTTTCGATAAACAAGTGCTTGCCACTAAGCAGGCACCTTTTTGCAATATCGTGGTGAGAGGTTGTTGGCGAAACAATATCAATAGCATCGGCAGCCTCTATGAGGCTATCCATATCTGCAAACCTTGGTACCTGGAATTTTTCGGTTGTCGCCCGAGCCTGGGCATCATCAGGGTCGTAAAAGCCAATAAGCTGTGTATCCGGCACATGCTGCCACTGCTGGATGTGTATCTTGCCCAGGTGGCCGGCTCCAAAGACTCCTACTTTAAGCATGCGTTAATATATTATCAAATACTATACTGTTAAAAAACGAACGCAAGATAAGCATAATACCCGTAGGATGGTTGTTAAAAAACTTCCGCTATTTCCCCATTTCATTTTCGTTTTCGATTTTCTGCGACCTGTTGCGACCTGTAATATGATTTAAATTCGCCTTGTATTAGAAGAAAATATTTTCAGCATAAATACATCCAATTCGTTAACAACACGAACAAATTATAAAAATACATCTATTTATTTACTGACTGAAACTCAAACTATAGAAAAATCACCCATAGAATAACAAATTAAAATAATGAATGTTACCGGCAGGAAGTGAAAATATATGTTAAAAATGAGCGAGAAAAAAGCTTGCAGAAATCACATACATTTTACATTAAAGAATAAGTAAAAATAATTACATTTACCTAAAACTATCTGTCAGTCCGGGCCAACCAATTGAACACAAAACGAAAACACAAAAGCATTTTAAGCTGTTCAAAATAAGCTGAAAAGCTCGTTTAAACTTGACATACAAGACAACAAACAAACCCATATATATGCCGTTAAATTTGGGGTGTGGTTTCAGAAATATTTTTTGCTTTTAACGGAACTTATTTATCTTTACGCAAATTAAACAGAGGTGTGCTTTGTTTAATTAATTTTAGGTTTTAAAGCCTGATATTGCAAGAGGGAATAGACTGGTTTATGATGCGGAAAGAGGAACAAAAATGAGTAACTCCCTCCGTGTTATTTCCATTTTATTATTTTTTGCCGCAACTGCTCACGGTAGTGAAAAATATCCTAGCTTTAATCCCGAAGGCAACTTACTACTCAATGATAAAAATGTTTCGTATGCATATAAAGAGTTCATTGTCGTTTCTCGTGGTTTTATCTATTGCGGCGTCCTCTTTATCCAATTCTGCACTAGCTCAAAAAAGTAATCCTAACCCAAACCCAACACAGTTAAAATCACGTACCCGCCCGGTTATACCATTCCGGCATACAACGCTGGCCGCACCTCCCGGCATGGTTTATGTACCCGGTGGCTCTGTGACCATTAAGTACAGCTCGTCGGCATGGGATACGACCAGCAAAAAGAAAGTGAGCCTTACCTCATTTTACATTGACAAAACAGAAGTTACCAATCAGCAATACAGGCTGTTCACAGAGTGGGTTATAGACTCAATAGCTATAACCAACTACATAAAAGACGAGAAGTACTTTTATGACCTGCCAACAAGCAAGAAGAAAGATGCCGATGACAAAAAGCCGGCTGACAGCGACTCTACAAAGAAGGATACGCTAAATTTCATTCAGAAGGATGTTGCAGCGGCGCCTGATACTACAAACTGGTCTAAAAGGAGAATAAACTGGTCTAAAGTAGACCACAAGGAAATCTTTGAAACTACGGATGAAGAACTGAAAGCGAAGATAGCGCCGATGCTGGATGCAGATGGTAAGATCAAGCAGGAGCTATACATGTTCACCTATGGTTATGTAAGGTCTTTGGGCACTAACCCCAAAGCAAAAGTGGGTGAGATGGCCTATGTTACTGTGAACATATATCCTGATGAAAAGATCTGGGTAAAAGATCTGACAAACGCCCAGGTAGAAATGCTGGTTGAGAATTATTTCAACACACCACCATTTGACGATTATCCTGTTGTAGGAGTGACATGGCACCAGGCAAGAGCCTTTGCTTACTGGCGTTCTAAAGCATCGTCTAATTACGAGTGGATCGCGGATTATCTTAAATACTACCGCCTCAACTACAGCCTTCCATCAGAAGCACAATGGGTTTATGCCGCGGGTGCTGATATGAAAGGGGTCTTTGAACCAGAAGCTCCAGATGCTCCACCGGCGTCAGATACTGTGGCCGCACCACCACCAGCAATAATTGACAGCACGATGCTTGTAAGCGACAGCGTATTGCACGACAGCACATCTACCGCAATAGCAAATGTACCTGTACGTACCGGCTCAAGCCTTGATGAAGACAGGGACGGAAGGCTGCTCGAAAACTTCAAACAGGAAGAAGGAAAGTATAATGATGACGGTGGTACGTTCACGCTTCCGGTTATGTCTTACGCGCCAAATGAATTTGGTGTCTATAACATGGTGGGCAACGTATCAGAATGGGTACTTGACGCTTATAGCCCGTCAGCATTCGCGTTCATATCGGATGTGAACCCCATATTACTGTATGATGCCGATACAACCGAAGCGGATGCGATGAAACGAAAAGTGGTACGCGGCGGCTCGTTTATGAGCAACGCCCGTGCGCTTAGCCCATATACCAGGGACAATGACCTGCAGACAAGCGCCCATTGCTACATCGGTTTCAGGTGCGTATTGCCAGCTCCGGAAATACTGAACAAGACCGTGGCTACCCGTAGAAAAAATACCGGAAGCAACAGGAAAACAGTTAAATAACTTGTGTTATTAACATCTGTTGATATTTTTTCAGTAAACTTTCAGCTTACAAATGAGTCTTTACCATTAATTTCACAACAAATAACCTAAAAATTAATCATCACTTACAAATCAAAAAAAATATGAGCAGTAACCCACAACAAGGAAAAAAGAAAGTTGGACTTAATAGTGTAATCTCCTGGGGAGCCACCGTAGTAATCGTTGGTTTGATGTTTAAAATCCTGCACTACCCTGGTGCGGAGCTAATGATCTCTATCGGCCTTGGTACAGAGGCTTTCCTTTTTGCGATCCTAGGTATAGCAGCAATGAGCGCTGATGATGAGCAGCCAACAGTGGTAATGGCGCCAGGCGGCGGTGGAAAGCTTAATGACCTTCTTGCTACTTCAATTACTCCTAATGTTATAGAAAACCTGAAAGCCGGTTTCGACCAGTTTACAAAAACCGTTTCGTCAGTAAACCAGGTTGCCAATTCAGTGAACCTGACTCAAAACTTTTTGAAAGAGCTGGAAACATCTACAAGCGATGTGAAGAAATTTCGTGACAACCTCGCAACTGTTACCAACGGTTTCGACCAATTTAATAAGTCGCTTATGGCTATCAGCCAGATGAGCGCAGTGTCTCAGACAATGATGAAAGACCTGGAAGTTGCCGGCCAGGGCATGAAGTCGTTTGCAAAGAACATGAACGACATGAACTCGAGCTTCGCACAATTCTCACAGACACTGGTTGCGATCAACCAGATGACTGCATCTTCTGCATCTATGCTGAAGGAATTTGAAGCGGCCACCAACGGAATGAAGGCGTACAATAAAAATCTTGACGCACTCAGCAGGGTTTACCAGGCTCAGCTGGAAGCTTTCAAGAGATAATTATACAGATAGCAATATCTGTATAATGACCAAATAAATCTATTAAATTCACTTATACGCTTACTCAGGTAAGCTCAAAATATAAACAAAGCATGGCAGGTATAAAAGAAACGCCTAGGCAAAAAATGATGGGTATACTGTACCTGGTGCTGCTTGGTATTGCAGCGACCACGGTTACAGACCACGTTCTTGATGCCTTTAGAAATCTTACTGTAAGCCTTGAGACCTCTACGAAGAATGTTCAAAGCACAGTTAACAATACATTCGGTTCATTTGAAGCTACAATCATGAAGAGTGACCCTCTCCGCGCAACACCCATACATGATAAGGCGAAAACTGTTCAAAAAGATATAGCGGCACTCAATGGTTACATCAATGAAATAAAAGACCTGATGATAAGAGAAGGTGGCGGAATCGAAGAAACAACTGGAGATGTAAAGGCCCGTGCAGATATCGATATCTCCCCACGCCTCATGATAAAAAAAGGTACGGCACTTGAATTGAAAAAGCGCATTAATGACACAAAAACAAAGATATGCGCGATTGCAGGTATGACAAAAGAGGAAAGCGATAAACTGGCGCTGACAGTAAAAGATCCGCCAAGAAGGCCAGGTACTTTGAAAACAACATGGGAAGATGACAATTTCGGAGAAGGTATACCACTAACTGCCGCGATCACAGCGCTTACAAAAATACAGGCGGATCTGAAAAATACAGAGGCAGAAGTGGAAACCAAAATATTAGGCAGAGCTGTTTCAACAGATGTAGTACTTGACCAGTTTGAAGCGGTGGCTGTTGCTCCGTCGTCATATATACTTGTAGGACAAGAGTATAAAGCAAGCGTGTTCCTGACAGCTTCAAGTTCTACATCTAACCCTGAAATAGTGATCGGCGGCCAGAAGCTTAATGTATCAGGCGGCAAGGGCATTTATACTACTGTGGCACAGTCTGAGGGCGAAAAAACATGGTCAGGCGTTATCAGGGTTAAAGACGTAGCTGGCAAGATCAAAGAATACCCTGTGACAGAATCTTATACTGTTGCCCGGCCGTCTGCGGTTGTTTCTCCTGATAAGATGAATGTATTCTATATCGGAATACCCAACCCTGTATCTATTTCGGCTGCTGGTTTTGCTAAGGATAAGATACACCCGAGCATTAGTTCGGGCGAGCTGAGCTCTCACGGCAATGGCAGCTATTCGGTAATGGTTAAGAACCCGGGCGAAGTTACTATATCCGTTTCTGGCACAATGGAAAACGGTAAGTCGACCGTGCTGGGCAGCTACAAATTCCGTACTAAGCGCATACCCGCTCCACGCGTGAAATTTGCAGGAAAGGCAGGTGGAAAAATAGGAACCGGAGAGGTAAAAGCCAACAACAGGATATTTGCTATCCTTGACGATTTTGAATTTGACGCCAAGTTTGACATCAGCCACTTTACAATGTATATTGTAAAACCAAAAGGTGACCCGGTGGTGCTTGAGTCTAACAGTAATGCATTTACACCGCAGATGCAGGCGGCTGCGAACGGTGTAACTTCAGGTTGCCGTCTGTTCATTGACAATGTGTTTGCAACAGGCCCTGATGGGATGAAGAGGCAGCTGGACCCGATCGCGTTTATGGTGAACTAACAATTTGAATTGAAAATTTTTATGAGAAAGAACATTGTCCTGGTATTTTTGGTTTTGCTGGCGGTAGCGCTTGGTACTACAGTATTGGACGCCCAAACCAAAAAAGGCGGTAAAAAAGGCGGTAAAAGTACCAAGAAAGGCGGTACCACACAGCCAGCGGCGGACACGACCAAGCCTGCGGTAACGCCTCCTGTTACCAAACCTGCTCCGTCTCCCGAAGACCTGGACACTGCCCGTAACCTGATGATCGATACGCTGGTCCTTGATACGACTATCTCCAACGATTATACCCTTGAAAACAGCCGCCCGGTAGATGGATTCTATAAGCAAACCATGCTTAAGGGCGCCAAGCCATTCGCATTCCCCAAGGTGAATAAAAACAATATCAAGTTCTACAAACGTATCTGGCGCGACATCGATCTTACCGACTCTGTGAACAGGATATTCGCAACCCCAGGTGAAACGCTGATGCAGCTGATAATGGACGCGATACGGACGAACAGGCTTGTACCTTATGCGGACGAGAGCTTTAAGAGCCAGCTGAACTACCGAAAGGTAATGCGGATATTCTCTGACAGTGCGATCATTGCTACCTATGACTCCGTAACGGGTGAACAGACCGGTACAAGGACGGTGTTCAATGAATTTAATGCGGACTCGGTAACCAAGTTTGAGCTCAAAGAAGACATCTTCTTTGACAAAACACGTGGTAAGGTTGTTACCCAGATAATAGGGATGGCACCTGTACGTAAGCTGAAAACCAGTACGGGTGAATACATCTCTGACCAGCACCCATTCTGGCTCTACTTCCCACAGTGCCGCAACCTGTTTGCTGCCAAGGAGGTGATAGACCCGCAGCGCGACATCTATAACGAAAGCTATGATGACCTGTTTATTCAGCGTGCATTCAAATCAGTGATCGTAAAAGAATCTAACCCTGCCGACCTGAAGATCAAGGACAAGTATCCTAATGATGAGCAGCGACAGAAAAAAGAAGCGGAACGCATAGAACGTGAGATCAATAATTATAAGGCTAAGATGTGGCGGTATTAGTTGATTGGTTGACTAGTTGATGAGTGATAAGTTGATAGAATGGTAAGAAAGTTGTAACTTAGGCGTAACCAGTAATATGAAACGTAAGATCATTATTTTTTTAGCGGCCAGTTTCCTGCTGTACCTGCCTGCAAAGGCGCAGGTGAGGACGGAGATAAACGTGACCGAAAGAAGTAATAGCTCTGACGATGAAAGGGACCGGGACAAAAATCATGGTACTGACTGGAGCTTCGGTTTCGGTATTGGTTCTACCAAAATGTACGGTGACCTGAGAAAATCGAACCCGCAGCCGGCTTATATAGGCCACCTGGAAAAGAACGTGACGCCAAGTATAATGTGGGGCGAAACGATAATGGTCGGTGACCTGTCCAGCCGCGAGGTAGCTGGTGCCCACTGGCGCAGTTTTAACCATTACACTTCTATAGACGAGCACGTGAATGTGGAGTTGGGTACGCTGTTCACAATCTTCAACCGGGATTATAACGATAACCCGGTGCTGCGCATTTTTGGTGGTATATATGGTGGTGTAGGCATAGGGCTTATCAACAACAACATAAAAAAGATAGTGAATGTGACAACGGATGGAATACCGGGCAACACAGGATCGGCAAACCCGATACTGATGAAAAACACGACGGCATTCTTTATTCCTATTACCTTCGGCTATACGTTGCATGTGCCGCGTTTCTGGTTTATGAAGAATGGTTTTATGGCCAACGTAAACTTCCAGTATGAGGACTGCCAGTCGGACTATATAGACGGCTACAGCCCGACCCTTGGAACCAATAAGAAGAACGATGTGTTTACGGTGATGTCCGCCAGTTTGAAGTTTTACCTGACACATCATCGCGCAAAGGTTACCAACTAAGTCAAAAGTTAGAAGTCAAAATCTGGAATTTAGTTTTTTTAAGGTTCTCATATAGCATGTTATTAATCGCCCCTTATTGGGGCGATCTTGTTTTGAGGCATATTTGTACTGTACTAATTCACACAGTGTTACTAAAAAAAATTGTTGTATTTGGTTTGCTGACCTACTTTACAGGCATTCCTGCAAATGTGGTAAGAAAAATACCTGCTTCAATAATGAAAAACATCGTTGCGCTCCTGATATTGGTTACCACCTCTCCCCTGCTCTTCGCGCAAACTACATTTAAGGCCGGCTGGAATAACTACCAGGCTTCAATGATCATTCGTGAATACATCTATAGCTATACTTACACGGATAGTTTCAAACTGTTTCTCACGGATAGCGTGATTACCTATGTAGCTACTGACAGCATGGTGACGCAGTCTACTTATTACCGCCTGCACGACAAGTCGATTTATAAGACGATCAACTACCTTACGGGGAAGAAGCAGGTGACCAAAACAGAGGAATATAAAGACGATAACCTGCAGGTGATGAGTGAATGGAAGTATGACGATAAGGGCCGCAAGACCTATAGCCTTGAGGATAACAAGCTAACCGGCAACGTCTATAAAAAGAACTATGACTACTCAACGGATAAAAAGACGAATGAAGCCGTAGTAACGGAGAGCGCGTACTTCAATAACAAGATAGAGTTTTACACCAAGTCTTACTTTGACAAGAACGGTGTGAAGATAAAAGAGGTGCGGCTGAACGACAATAATAAGGATGTAATACACGTAGAGAGCTATATATATGGCGAGAACGGCAAGGTGAAGGAACGCTCGGTATACTTCCCGGAGTTTAAGGTGACGAAGAAATTTACGGAGAATGACGGCCTGATCTTACCGAAGTGCTATAGTGTATTGCCTATGGGGGTAAAGGACAAGATAAATATTCATACGCGGGTATCATTTATGAAGAAGTTTTTGGCAAGCAAGGTGGCGGTGATATTTGACAGAGATTGTGATGAATTCAGCTACAAGTTCATAAGCGGCAACTACTGCGATATTATTGTTGCAAGCAGCAAGATGAACAATGTGAAGAAGGTGACCTTTAGGTATAGGGAGAAGGTGTAGGGTTGAGTCTGCTATGGAAATCGTCATATTCCCCATTCTTCATAATATGATGCGGATATTTTAATACTTTGTGGGTAGCATCATGTTGTTCGCGCATATCCGGAAGTGTATTGTATTTATTTTGCCGCTGGTATTGTGGGGTACGGCCGGGCGGGCACACCATGTTATCGACAGCCTGAACAATGGGGCACTGCAGCATTTTAAGAACGGGGAGTATGGTGATGCGCTGAGTTCGTATCTGGAGGCACTAAAAACTGCGCAGAAAGAAAAAAGATGCGCTGATGAAGCCTATGCTACTTTCCAGGTGGGGCGGACGCTGTACTATCTGAAGGACCACCGGCAGGCACTGAACTATCTGTTTACTGCAAGTAAAGTAGCCGCCAACTGTCCGGGGGACTCAGCGGGCCAGAAATTATTCCAGCTTATAGGCTCTATCTACCAGGAGCTTGAAAAGCCTGATTCTTCGATCTACTTCTATAATGAAGCAAGGGAAAAACTGGAGGGCACGCAAAACAACGAGGAACTGTCGAACCTATACGGTGTGATGGGGGAGCTGTATGCGCGGCAACTGCATAATGACAGTGCGGCGAAAAGATGCGTGGGGCTCTGCGAACAGTACGCTTTGTTATCAGGCAATAAAAGCTCTATTGCCTTTGCCTATTCCAAAAAGAGCATCTATTTAGCGGAGCATGGCGACTGCAAGCAGGCTGGGCTGCTGGGGCAAAAGGCTTACGATCTGTACCGGGAAGTGAAAGAGACGGATGGAATGATCTATTCGCTGAACGTTATCTTATTCTCAAAGACCCAGTGCGCTGACAAGAGTATATATGATGTGTTGGCCGTGATGCAGAATATGAGAGACTCGATATTCCAGGCCAAAACCGCTGAGAAAGTAGCCCAATACAAAGGCTTGTACGAAACTGAAAAAACCGAAGCGGAGAACAAAAAACTACAGGAGGCTACCGCCCGGAAAAATATACTGATCGGTGCAATAATGATCGTAAGCACTACCCTGCTGCTGCTGATATGGCTGGCGTATAACAGGTACCGGATAAAAAAGGAAAGCGAGTTTGAAAAGGAAAAAAACCTGCACCGGTCTTTGCAATATAAGGCATTGATAGAGGGTGAGGAAAAAGAACGGACCCGTATAGCCAGGGAACTGCACGACAGCATAGGGCAGATACTATCTGCCGCGAAAATGAATGTGTCGGTAATAAAACCATCAGGTAATGATGATGAGGAAGTGCGTGTAAACGCAATGGGACTTATAGACAGGGCGGTAACGGAGGTGAGGACAATTTCACATAACCTGATGCCATCGGCGCTGAGCGAGCTGGGCCTGAAACCCGCGCTGAAAGCACTTGTAAAGGCAGTGAATACAGCGTCGGCACTGCAGATAAAGCTGGAGATGGACGATGAACCGGTGATGCTCAAAAGCGCTGAAGTAGTCGTTTACCGCATAATACAGGAGATCATACACAACACCATAAAACATGCTAAAGCTACTGAGTTGGTAATTAAGTTTGGCAGCAGTGGCAGGAACATAACACTGGACACGAGGGATAACGGAACAGGCTTTGACACAGGACAGATAGCAACAAGCGGCGGGATAGGCTGGAAAAATATTTTCTTACGGACAGAGCTGCTGAATGGAAAAATCGCTGTAGATTCAGAACAAAACAAGGGTACTTCGATTCATATAGAGTTTGCAGGGTGAGAAAACATAAAATGAGCAGGGTGAATAACGCGAGCCAACCACCCCCTTTCCCCTTCCTAAAAACAGGAGGGGGGTGTTATGCACCCAAGTTTTGGGGCTCGTCTCTTTAGACAAAGTTTGATTGTTGCTTATTATGACACAAAAGTTCAACATACTGATAGCGGATGACCATGAGCTGTTCCTGGATGGGGTGAGGCTGATATTGAAGCAGCAAGGCAACCTGAATGTGGCTGGCATAGCACTTAACGGGAGTGAGCTATTAGCACTGCTGGAACAACATACTCCCGATCTTGTGATCACCGACCTGAATATGCCGGGCATGAAGGGCGTGGACCTTGTGAAGGCTATAAAACAAAAGCATCCGTGGGTAAAGGTGCTGGTGATCAGTATGCATAATGAACACGAACTGGTGCATGAGATACTGATGGCGGAAGCAGAGGGATATATCCTTAAGAACTCGGGCAAAGCAGAGCTGCTGACTGCCATAAATACCATACTAGACGGCAAGACCCACTACGAAAAAGCCGTGCTGGATATGATGGTGGAAAGCGTAAAGAAAAAAACAAAGGTCCAACACGCGATAAAGCCGCTGAGCGCACGGGAGCAGGAGATACTGCTGCTGATAGTAGAAGAGTATACCAGCAAAGAGATAGCAGATAAGCTATTCATAAGCAAGCTTACTGTAGATAAACACCGGCTGAGCATAATGGAAAAGACAGAAGCCAGAACGCTTGTGGGGCTTATTAAGTACGCTATACAGGTGGGACTGTCGGGGTAGTGGCAAAAGAACTTCTTACTTAGCAAGCATAGGAGCCGTAAAGCTCGCAATTCACTCATTGGTTTTTAAGACCGCCAGGCATGAGTTTCAGCTATTGCAAACATGAACGGCTCCCACCCGGCTAAGCCATTGGAGGCAAACACGCAGTTCCCGTGTTGTGCGCCCTGGCGTTTTAGTTTATTACATATCTTTATGTACAACACGCCAAAGCATGGACTTATGAAAAATACCCTCAAAACAATCGTCACTTGTATTTTGGTTTGCTTTGCAGCAATCAGTTATGGCCAGGAGCCGCCGCCGGCAGACGCCGCCAGCGATCGGGGGAAAAAATTGTTCGACGATTTTGACAAGTTTGTACAGGAAATAGCCGACAGCAAGCGAAACGCATCGTTGCCAATAGTGAAATGTGGGGACAAAAAAGATGGCGGCATAGTGTATTGGGTAGACGCAGGCGGCAAGCATGGCCTCATAGTATGGGAGAATGACCTGGGTATAAAAAAATGGGAGGAAAGTGTGGAGGCCTGCAAGAAACTGGGCCCTGGATGGCGCATGCCAGCCAAGGATGAGCTCGACAAATTGTATAAAGCAAACATGGAGATGAAGATATTGTCCAGCTACTTCTTTTTCCATAGTGCTACAGAATCAGAACCGGGCGTAGTGTGGCGCCAGTCGCTTAGCAGTGGCAATCTAAAAACAGGCTACAAGACAGGCACAGCATCTACAGCTGCGGTGAGGAACTTTTGATCAGGGGTTGGGGATGTTTAGGATTGTACGATATTTATATGCGGTACTGCAATGTATTTTAAAATTTTTTCCACAACAATTGTTTTGCTTGCGATAGCCATGGCAATGTCCTCATGTGGCACACCGCATGAGGATATTGTTACAACAAAAGATACTGCAGTGGTAGGGGCGCCAACCGCAATTGCAGACACTACCCCGCCCTCCATCACGGATGATGATACGGACGATTACGCAACCTATTATCTCGCCACAGTGGATACTGGCCAGAACTACTACCAGCTAAGAGATAAAATGTACTCCCTGAACCAAACCCTGAACTGGCCGATAGACACCATGGGCCGTTACTACAATACAAAAAAGAATAAAGTAGTACTGCCAGACGATGATGAAGATGAGATGTACCGCGGAGAATACTACCCACGCCGGTCTGCATCAACATTTCTCAGCCTTGAATATTTTGAATTTTATTCGCGCCAATCAACGTCAACAAACATTGCCCTTGTGGCAAGCATCTGCGAAACAAAAGCGGCAGCAGACTCATCGCTTGCCGTGTTGAAACCACGGTGTGAACATGCATTTGTATTGAAAGCGAAGGTGTATGTGGGGTGCATGCATTGATTTGCGCCAGGTATGCTAAGCCTTTTTCACAAACTCCGACTTCAATGCCATGGCGCCAAAGCCGTCTATCTTACAGTCGATGTTGTGATCGCTGTCTACGAGGCGGATGTTACGCACCTTGGTTCCGGCTTTAATACTTTGGGCGGAGCCCCTTACCGGAAGGTTTTTTATGGTTACCACCGTATCCCCGTTTTGAAGAATGTTTCCATTACAGTCTTTTACCACAAACACATCATCAGCTACAATGCTTTCATTGGGATTCCACTCATGCCCACACTCGGGACAAACCAGTAAGGCATCCATCTCATAGGTATACGCAGACTTACAGACGGGACACGGGGCAAGATCAGCCATTGTTATCAGATTTTGTGGGCGAAGGTAAAAATTTATGGCCATTATCTTCGAACAAACGCACAGACTACAATACTTCATCACTGCCGTGATTTTTATCTACACAAAAACGCCGGGCTTGCTTAGAAACCCGGCGCTTGATCCAAGACTAATGCTCTACTGTTTAGAGACAAGTTTTGTCATACGCTCATCATCCTGGCTGATCGTTACAAGATAAATTCCTGCGGGTATGTTTTCGATATTCCATGTTAAGTTTTGAGGGCCTGCAAGCTCCTCGGAGATCAATATATGGCAGCTTACATCCTGCAAAGTAGCCGTTACTTTACCCGGCTTAGCTGCTATCCGTATATTTAGCTTATTGCTTGCAGGGTTTGGGTAGATCAAAGATGGCTGCATAGCGAATGCCTGGCTAAACAACCCGGTACTGGTTCCATTGGAGTAATACCTTGCCACCGCAAAGTCGGACGTGGGGCCTGCGTTCACTTGCCCTACCGCAACAATTTTTCCGTCGGTTTGCAATGCTATAGCATCTATCTGATTAGTACCCACACCTAATTCAGAGATTGCTTTACCTCCTACCCCAAAACCAGCGTCAAGGCTGCCATCTGTATTGTAACGTGCCAGTGCAAAGTCGAGAAACGTAGTGCCGGGATAACAGTTTCCTGCACCGATGATTTTCCCATCGGCTTGTATAGCCAGCGCGCGTATATAATCCTGGTCGGGCCCCATGGCAGTAGTTACCTTGCCAGATGTGCCGAAAGATGCATCTATGCTTCCATCAGTGTTTAAACGCACCATGGCAAAATCATCATTAGCGCCTATGCGCGCCTGGCCGCCGACAATAATCTTTCCATCTGCCTGGAGTGCAACGGCACGGCCATAGTCGGAATTGCTGGTCGCAATGCCAAAGCCGATACTCAGCAATCCATCGCCGCTGAAAGAATTATCCAGGCTGCCATCAGTATTGTAGCGGGCAACAGCAAAAGAATCAAACACAGAGTTGCCCGCTCGTCCGGCAACAACAATTTTACCATCTGCCTGGATGGCTAGGGCTTCTGCCTGTGCATAGCCCCCTGTATTGAATGCGGTGATCTGTATACCGTTCGTTCCGAAAGTAGAATCTACTGTGCCATCTGATTTGTACCGCACCAGCCCAAAGTTGTTACCAGAACCCACTGCAACCTTTCCGGCTATAATAAATTTACCGTCTGCCTGCATAGCCAGGCAGCTACCTGCATCATTGCCCGCTCCCACTGCTGTTGTTGTTTTGCCACCTGTACCGAAGGTATTATCAAGAGCGCCGTCTGCGTTGTAGCGCACTATAGCAAAGTCGAGATTAGCGGCAAGTGAACATCCGCCCAGAACGATTTTTCCATCAGGCTGCAAGGCTATACCCCTGCTGGCATCAAACGAGGTGCCGATAGCTGTGGTAACCATGCCGCCCGTGCCAAATGTATTATCGAGGCTACCATCAGTGTTATACCTGCACAAAGCGAACTTTGCAACGCCAGAGAACTTCGCCCCGCCGCCAGCAAGAATTTTACCATCGGGCTGAATAGCTATTGCATTTCCATAGTCATCATCCGCGCTTACGGATGTGATAACAAAACCGGTGAGATTGAATGTAAGATCAAGGCTGCCGGCCTGCGCACATAATCTCTGTGATGCCAGCAAAACGGCGAAAGCAAGTACGATTCTTTTCATATTTATGATTTTAGAAAACAAAAGTACCCCCAGCCCGGGTGCTGCACCATACAGCATTTGCTGTATTTATAGCGTGCAATTTTCGGACTATGTTAGCAGCAGTAAAGTATAAAAGGTATTTTTATAGCACATGCGGTTGTTTGCTTTATATATAGCCTTGCTCACACTGGTGAGTATACCGGTGGTAAGAGCGCAGGATAATAACATGTTTTCATCTTACGGGGTGGACGACGGATTGCCTCAAAGCAGCATCTGGAGCATAGCGCAGGACAAGAACGGTTTTTTGTGGCTAGGCACATCGGACGGGGTTTGCCGTTTCGATGGCTATAACTTCAGCGTATACCGGAACAAACCCAATGACCCGCATTCTGTGATTGGAGGGCTGTATTTCAGATTTTATGCAGACAGCAGTGGCAACATCTGGATCATCTCACAAAACGGCATCAGCCTGTACAATGATGTAAATGACAACTTTAACCAGGTTTTTGTATATCACAATGAGAATTCGGCAGACAACTATAACTGCATTTTCGGTGAGGATGCGCAGTATATATGGGCGGGCTTATCTACTTATGGCTTTGTAAAGATCGACAAGAAAACCCATAAGACTATACCGGTTGAGAACAAGGGCTTTGCGACACTTTCTTCCGCCGCATCATGGCAAAGCGGCTTTGTGAACAAGGGTAAGGTATGGATAGCCGGCAGCAATTCAGACTGTTATGTTTACGACATCAGCAGCGGCGGGTTGCAGAGGATTGATGTGCCTCATTTGTATAAAATAGTTGACGTGAATGATTCAGAGGTGCTTGCAGCAACCAAAGAAGACCTCGTGCTGTTTAGCAAAAAAGATTATTCTTACAAAAAGATACATCTCAACGGCGGCTATGCAAGGGAGAACACAACAGACATCTTTATTGCATCTGACTCAGAGATCATCCTGGCATCGACAAAAGGGCTTTTTTATGTTAATACCCGTACATGGACTGCAACAAAGCATATAAAATCTTTCACCCAGGATAAAAAAACGTCCTTCGTCTATACGCATTGTATTTACAGGGACCGGTCAGGTAATTTATGGATAGGAACCAATGGAGACGGGTTGAAAAAGCTTGTTGCACCCTATAAGAAATTCAAATTTTATTCGTCCTTTAATGAAAAAGGCAACATTGTAAAATCTATTTATGCCAATAAGGAAATGCTTTTCGCAGGGTATTATGACAATGGTATCTCCATATTCAGCAGGGCTGCCGGCCTTCAAAAAACCGTACCTGTCGATATTGTCCATTCATCAATCAACAGCATTTATTCGATTGTACCGGCAGATGAGAGGTGCCTGTTAATTCAGAACCCAAAGAATATTTATCTGTACTCACCAGATAATGGACGAATAAGGGATCTGTCACCCGAAATAAAAACCAGGTTACCGACCTACACTACCGAACGTAATAACTTCCCCTTCCTCTTCAAAACAGAACGCGAAGTCTATTTCAATATGGCCGGTACGCTTGCTTCTTTAGATGTGTCTTTATTACCACGAATCAAAGCCCATATCGTTCATCATTTCGATGATCAAATGCTTACCTGCATTTTCAGGGATCATAACAGGACCTTGTGGATAGGCTCCCTCAATGGTGCGTGGTACCAGGAAAAAGACACCTGGAAAAAAGCGCCCGTGCCTGAGATAGTGCAGGTGAAATCAATAAACGAGGATGCTGCAGGCAATACATGGATAGGTACCATAAGAGGCATCTACATTATTGACAGCAATAAAAAACTGGTCAACTATTTTAGTGAGCATAATGGCCTATATAACCAGTTTATTTATGGCATCCTGCGCGATGATGCCGGTAATATGTGGTTTAGCCACAACAAGGGGTTGAGCGTATACAAAACTGCTGCCCACACGTTCCGGCATTATACTAAGGAGGATGGCTTGCAGTCTAATGAGTTTAACACAGGCGCTTATTTCAAATCGGCAGACGGAGAACTTTTCTTCGGAGGTATTAATGGTGTCAATTCCTTTAAGCCGGAAGATATACTCGATAACCCACACGCTCCCGAAACCAAAATAACCAACATCACCTTGTTCGACCAGCCTTTGAGTACAGACACCGCTTACTGGGATATACATACACTGGCCCTGCCGTATGAGCAGAATACACTTGGCTTTGAGTTTGCGGCAACAGAGTATACCAACCCAGCTAAAAACCAGTATGCCTATATGATGGAAAACCTGGACAAAGACTGGATATATGCCAAAGACAAGCGGTTTGTGCGGTATTCATCTCTTCCACCGGGCGACTATGTGTTTAAAGTAAAAGCGTCCAATAATGATGGGGTATGGCAAAAAAATCCGGCAACGATACGGATCATAATTATCCCGCCCTATTGGCAGCAGCTATGGTTCCGAATAGTGAGCCTGCTGCTTTTTATTGGTTGCTTTACGGGAGTGATCATGTGGATACAAAAGCAAAAACATAAGAAACAGATAAGGGCCATGGAGCTGCAGCAAACCATTCAGCAAGAGCGCGAGCGCATATCCCGCGACCTGCATGATAATGTAGGTACGCAGCTAAGCCTTATCAGCAACAATATAGAATGGGTAACCCACCCGCTGAAGGAGATAGGCGAAAAGGAAAAAAATGAAAAGCTGCAGTTTGCAAATGATACGGCAAGAGATATTATCGCCACGCTGCGCGAGACGATATGGGCACTGAACAAACAGCAAATACCGCTTGAAGAGTTTTCGGATAAGCTAAAGTCGTTTGTACAAAAGCAATTGTCGCAATACCCGCAGATGGCGCTGGCCTATAATGAAGATATTAGCGAGACGGTTATCCTGGGGCCATCAGAGGCGCTAAACCTGTTCAGGATATGCCAGGAAGCAGTAGCAAATGCCCTGAAGTATTCGGGCGCAAATACGCTTACAATTAATGTGCAGAGCCGGGGCCACTACCAGGTGGGTATAACAGATAATGGCAAGGGATTTGATATCAACAGTGTCGACCCGTCAGTTCAAAACGGGCTGGAAAATATGAGATACAGGGCAGAGGATATAGGCTGCACGCTGGCCATAAATACTGCGCCGGGCACAGGAACCGAGATCGTGATCACAAAAAAATAGAGCATATGCGGTATATCACTAACAAGCACGGGGGCTTACATTTGTTTTATGGCTTATAAAATAGCGATAGTAGACGACAGGCCGCAGAACCGCATTTCGCTTTCCGAAAAAATCAATTATTCCGGAGAGGTAGAGGTGGTGATGCAGGCCCGCAATGGCAACGACTTCCTGGAGCAGCTAAAAAAACTAACGCTTAATGAGCATCCCCAACTGGTGCTGATGGACATTGATATGCCGGGTATGAATGGCATAGAAGCTGTGCGCAACTGCCACAATCTTTATGAGAACATAAAGTACATAATGCTCACCGTTTTTGATGATGACGACAAACTTTTTGATGCCATACAGGCAGGAGCAGATGGCTACCTGCTGAAAGAAGAACGGGTAGATGTAATAGTAAATGCGATAAAGGAGGTAATTGAAAAACAGGGTGCGCCTATGTCGCCAAGCATAGCCCGCAAAGCGCTGAACCTCCTTACCCGCAATAAAAAAGAAGAACACCAGGGTGTGGAGACTACCCTTACCGACCGGGAGATGGACATTCTGAAAGGGCTGGTAAAGGGCCTCGACTATAAAAAAATAGCTGACGAATTATTCTTAAGCCCGTACACAGTGCGCACGCACATCACCCATATCTACGACAAGCTGCATGTCTCGTCGAAAATACAGGCGGTGAAGCTGGCTATGAAGAATAAGTGGGTGTGATTGGAGATACGTTGAGAAGTGATAAGTTGACAAGTCGAGAAGTAATGTGTTTGAGCCAGCAAGCCATTACTTTTTCATTACCTTTTCATAGGTTGTGATCCAGTCCTTGGGTGTCATCTTCGATGCCAGTTCGCCGATCAGTTTATAGGGGATATCGTCCATATACTTGAAACGGATACAGCTCTTGCCCATATCCAGCTTGCGCTTACAATGCTTCGGGTATTCATCGGTAAACCATTTCATCAATCCAGGATCGCTGTAGATACCCATGTGGTAGACCGCGATGAAATTCTTTTGCGACGCGATACCCATAAAAGGCAATTGCTGTGCAGGATCACAATGATAACCCGGCGGATACAGACTATGCGGCACTGACCAGCCCAGATTACCATAACCCATCCCTTCAGCAAAACCTTTGGGCAAGTTCTTTTTTATCACCTTATGCAATTTATCCATCGGCTCTATCCGATCCTCGGGCAGCGAGCTCAGATATTCTGTTGTGGTTTTCGCGTCTGATCTCATGTAGCTTGTTTGGGCGTAAAAATAAGGGAATGTGGGTACCGGGAAATCGGCCGGAATGGGGCTGTGACTGAGCAACAACAGGCCGTTCGCACACGAAGCTAGCATATCATACAAATTATTATGTTATAGTTTTGGTAAAACTGGCATGCAAATTGAATACGATAAAACAAATCAAACACTATTATGAAAAGACTCATCTTTACCGCGCTCATTTCCATGCTCGCACCCACCATTACCAATGCCCAGGTAATGTTGCAAGGGCCGAAAGCAAATGACATATGCAAGGGTTGCACAAGAATTACATACGGAGCCAATTCCGGAGCTCCCGGGTTTATTGATTATGGTCAGCGGGGCACCATATCCGATCAAAATGCACTCCCTGTATTAAGGGAAGTTTTGAATGCCGGGCCAAACGACGATCTGCAGCCATATCGTTCAGAGACCGACAAACTCGGCTTTACCCATCAGCGATTCCAGCAGTATTACCACAACATAAAAGTTGAAGGAGGAGAATACCTCGTGCATTCCAAAAACGGAGTTGTACAATCAATGAATGGACTTTGGATAGACAAAATAAATGTGCCGCTAACCGCTGGAATAAGCGAAAGCAAAGCGTTGAGCTTGGCTTTAAAACATACCAACGCCAGTAAATACAAATGGGAAATAGCAGGCGAAGAAAAACTGCTAAAAGAAATAACTGACGACGACAATGCAACCTATTTTCCAAAAGGCGAACTGGTGATCGTTTCGAAAAACGCAGACTACAAAAAGAGAGACCTGCACCTTTGTTACAAATTTGATGTGTATGCACACAAGCCGGAAAGCAGGAAATGGATATACATAGATGCATCTACGGGGGCTGTAATTGCCGAGCTAAACAAAATGTGCGCCGTAAATGTAAGCGCAACAGCCGTGACGCGATACAGTGGTACACAGACGATAATGACCGATCAAACAGGGCCAAGCTCTTACCGGTTGCGCGATGCAACAAGAGGATCGGGTATCGAAACTTATGACATGAATACTGGAACTGATTTTTCGGCGGCGGTAGATTTTACGAATACTAATACGGTCTGGAACACTACTGTCAGCTACGATAATGCGTCTTACGATGCCCACTGGGGAGCCGAGGCTGCATATGACTATTATCTAACCATACATGGCAGGAACAGTATTGATAACGCAGGAAAAAAGATATTGGGCTATGTGCATTATAGCGTTGGCTATAATGATGCCAACTGGGACGGCCTGCGTATGCGCTATGGCGATGGCAACAACATACCCGGCGGGTGGAAACCCTGGGTATCGATCCAGATCGTAGGGCATGAGCTTACTCACGGCGTGATCGACTATACCTGTAATCTCATTACCCAAAATGAGTCGGGAGCACTGAATGAATCTTATGCAGATATTATGGGTACAAACCTCGAGTTTTGGAAAAAGCCAACATCGGCAAACTGGCTTGTGGCTGATGAAATAGAGTATACACCGGGCGGTGCGCTGCGTAGCTTGTCGGCCCCAAAAACATACAACCAGCCTAATACCTATAAAAGGCAATATTGGGACTCGTCGGGCAGCGATTTCGGAGGTGTCCACAAAAACAATGGAGTTAATAATTACTGGTACTACCTGGTATGCATGGGAGGCAGCGGTACAAACGATCTCGGCAATACTTATGGTGTAGGTGCATTAGGGATCACCAAGGGAGAACAGATCGTGTACCGGGCCTTAACAACGTATCTCACCGCGTATTCAGAATATGCAGATGCCCGTATCGCGACAATACAGGCTGCAACGGATATCTACGGGGCGTGTTCTCCTGAGGTCGCAGAAGTGACACATGCATGGTATGCCGTGGGGATTGGCCCGGACTACACACCAGCAGTAAGTGTTAATTTTTCAGCAAGTGGTACATCCGCCTGCTCGGCGCCATTCAACGTGAGCTTTGATAACAACACTATCAACGCCAGCAGTGCAACATGGAGTTTTGGGGATGGCGGCACCAGTTCATCTTGGAATGCATCGCATTCCTATGCTGCACCGGGCACCTATACAGTTAAACTTGTAGCTAGCGGTGCATGTGGTACGGACTCACTTGTGAGTAGTTCGCTTATTACAATAACAACGCCATCATCACCAACTGGTACAGGTGGCACAAGGTGCGGGCCTGGCACGGTTGATCTCTCGGCCAGCGGCGCAGGTATTCTGAAATGGTATACAGCAGCCACCGGTGGCACACCGATAGGCGTTGGCAGTTCTTTCACCACACCATCGGTAGCGGCTACCACTACCTACTATGCAGAAGATAATATACCAGGAAGCACGGGTTATATGGGACCAGTAGACCAGACTTTCGGGGCAAACGGACCATACGGAAACGTGACGCCAACTTATATGATCTTTGATGTGTACAAAGCGTGCATTTTGCGAACAGTAAATGTAGTCGCGACAAAGACCGCGATACGCAATATCGATCTTACTGACGCCTCAGGCACGGTGCTGCACACCTTTACATTTAACCTTGACAGCGGCGCGCATACCATCTCCTTCGATTACCCGATACAGCCGGGAACAGGTTATCATCTTGGCGGTGATTCACTATATTTTACATTCACAGGAAGCAGTGTTGTTTACCCGTATGTATTACCGGGAGTAGCGGCAATAACTCAGTCATCAATATCCATTGGCACACACCAATATTTTAATTTCTTTTACAACTGGTACATAGAAGCTGATACGTGCAGAAGCATGCGTACTGCTGTGATCGCATCCGTGAACCCATTGCCTTCGGCGGGCAGTATAGCAGGATCAGCCTCGGTTTGCGAAGGATCAGTAACCTCACTGACCGATACAGCACCCGGCGGCGTATGGAGCAGCAGCAACACAGCTGTTGGCACAGTCAGCTCAGCTGGCCAGCTGAGCGGTATAACAGCAGGCACAACAACGGTGTCTTATACCGTGACCAATAGCTGCGGCGCAGTAAGTGCAACCACTGTTGCAACCGTGAATATAGCCCCCGTAGCCGGTACAATAATAGGTGGCGGTGTAGTTTGCCAGGGAGCCTCGATCAGTGTCAGCGATGCAGCAGGCGGCGGTGCATGGAGTTCAGGCGCACCCACTGTTGCATCGGTAAGTTCATCTGGAATTGTTACCGCGCTGGGGGTCGGCACGGCGGTGATCTCCTACATCGTAACCAACAGCTGTGGAACCGTATATTCTACTTTAGTAATCACAGTAAACCCACTACCTTATGCAGGCGCCATATTGGGAACTGCAACGTTGTGCGCAGGATCAACAACGGCGTTGAGTGATCCGGCGGTTGGCGGTATATGGAGCTCCGGCTCACCAACGGTATGCTCTGTAGATGGCACTGGAGTAGTAACGGGATTGGGATCTGGTACGGCCACCATTTCTTATACGCTAACAAATAGCTGCGGTAGCAATAGCGCGACCCGCGTAGTAACCGTTAATGCAGTTTCTGCCGGAACAATAACAGGCGCTGGCTCACTTTGCAGCGGTTCTTCAATTTCGCTTGGCGACGCGGTAAGCGGTGGGGCATGGAGCTCCGGAGCTCCTGGCATAGCGACGGTAGGTTCCACCGGGCTGGTAACCGGTGTATCTGTGGGAACGGCGATCATATCGTATAGTATTACAAACAGCTGCGGCACCGCAAGCGCAACCGCAGTTGTAACAGTTAATCTGTCGGCAAGTGCGGGCACTATTACCGGCACCGCAACCGTATGTGCCGGTTCTACAACCGACCTGACAGACGCCGTAAGTGGTGGCTCATGGATCAGCGGCAACACACTCGTGGCAACCGTAGGCTCTACCGGCATTGTGACAGGAGTAGCTGCGGGAACAACTACCATATACTATACAGTCACCAACCTATGCGGAACGGCAAGCACTTACCGTATTGTAACTGTAAATCCCGCTCCAAATGCAGGCTCTATAACCGGAACAGCAATAGTATGCGTTGGTGCGACCGTTTCATTGACAGATGCGGCCGGCGGAGGCGCATGGAGCTCGGCAGCGCCGGCAATAGCAACAATCGGATCAACAGGCATAGTAACCGGCGTATCTGCCGGAACCGCAATTATCTCATATAGTGTAACGGGCAGTTGCGGCGGTACAGTTGCTGCTACCCGTGTCGTAACCGTAAATTCCGCACCCGGCAGCGCAGGTACAATAACCGGCACTACTACTGTATGCGTTGGCGCAACAACTGCATTAACCGACCTTGTTGCAGGCGGAACATGGAGCTCCGGTGCCACAGGAGTTGCAACAGTTGGCTCAACCGGAATTGTGACCGGCATGAGCGCAGGAACAGCAACCATTTACTATAATATTATCAATAGCTGCGGCTATGCCATAGCAAATACCGTGGTAACGGTGACAGGCTCATCTGCCGGCAGCATAACAGGCCCATCAACAGTGGTTACCGGTACAAGCATAAATTTGACAGACGCAGTAAGCGGAGGAACTTGGGCCGCAAGCAATGGAAACGCCTCTGTCTCAGCTGGCGGTGTTGTGACCGGCATTACAGCAGGAACTGTGATCATATCTTATACTGTGGTTAGCAGTTGCGGTGCCGTTACTGCCACAAAGCTGGTAACAGTAACTAATGCCACTTCGGTATCTGCTATTTCGGGATATTACTTCTACCTGTGCGCTGGCTCAAATGCAACATTCTGGGATGCTACACCCGGCGGTTCATGGAGCATCAGCCCGGCCAGCGTAGCTACGGTATCACCTACCGGTGTAGTTTACGGCGTGAGCGCGGGCACCGCTACCCTCAGCTATACTTATGGCGGAACATCTGTTACCGCAACGGTAACTGTCTACCCTACTCCTGCAGCTATAACAGGACTTGCAACCGTTTGCGTGGGCGCTACAACAGCGCTGGCTGATGTTACCGTTGGCGGCGCATGGAGCAGTACCGCTACAACTATAGCTACTATAAGCACCGCAGGCGTGGTAACGGGAATGCTAACCGGAACTGCAACAATTAACTATACCACCACAACAGCGGGCTGCAAAGCAAGCATGGTAGTAACCGTAACAACCGCACCATCTGGTATAGGCGGGGCTACTTCGGTATGTGTGGGGTCAAGTATATCCTTGAGTGATTTCACACCCGGCGGCATATGGGTGAGTACCGGCAATGCATCTGTAATGGCGACTGGTTCAACAACAGCGCTGGTAACCGGTATATCCGCCGGATCTGCAACGATCACCTACGCACTTGCCAGCACATGTTACAGAACATTGAACATCACAGTAAAAGCGGCTCCTGCACCAATATCAGGCATCCTTACGGTATGCACAATGTATGCGACCTACCTGTCTGATGCTACTACTCCCGGAATATCCTGGACAAGCGGTACACCTTCTGTTGCAACAATATCCGCATCAGGTGCACTAGTAGGTGTATCTCCGGGAACAACAATGGTTACTTATACAGCGGCAACAGGCTGTACCGCTACAGCAACCGTGACTGTATATCCTACACCGGCCGTTACCGCTATTCTAGGTGCATCTACAGTATCTCATAGCGGGCCGGGTATCATCTTATCCGACCTCACACCGGGTGGCGTATGGAGCAGTAGCAATACTGCAATACTGAACGTAGGAAGCGGAACCGGCTTAGTAACTGCTATGGTATCTGCCGGCAGTGCCAACATTTACTACATAGTGACCAATGGCTATGGCTGCAGGAACTACGCAACAAAAGCTATCAGTGCCAGCCCCGCACCACCCAGCCATGGCGGAACAACAACCGCTGCGGCTGGCACAACTGTAGACCTTGCCAATGAGCAAACAGCCGGTGAGTGGATCAGCAGCGATGATGCAATAGCAACCGTAGACAATACCGGCAGGCTGTATGCTTTATCTGCAGGAAGCGTAGTCATAACGCATACAGTAATAAACAACAATGGCGAGCTTTCCATAAGCACGACAGAAGTGCTCGTAACTGCCCTACCCATAGAAGCAAGCATATTACCTAACCCGAATAAGGGCGTGTTTATAGTAAAAGGCAATATGGGCACAAAACGAGATGCTACGGTAAATATTGAGATCACCAATATGGCGGGCCAGGTTGTTTACAGCAGCAAGGCAATAGCACCCGGCGGCATCATTAATGAACAAATACAATTGAGCAACACCCTTGCCAATGGAATGTACATACTAAACCTGCACAACGGGAATGAAAACAAACCAATTCATTTTGTTATAGAATAAGGCTGAAAAAGCAATAAATAAGAGAAGGCTGGTATTCACCGGTCTTCTCTTATTTTAACCCTTACCAAAATAAGGGTGTATGTACGTTCTCTGCATTAGTGCCAAAACAGAGATTTGTCCATCGGCTCTATCCGATCCTCGGGCAGTGAGGTTAGATATTCTGTTGTGGTTTTCGCGTCTGATCTCATAGGAGTGTTTGTTGTAAAAATAGGAATTGCTGTTTTACTCCTTTGGGCTGTTCTGTGTAAGTAGCGTCAATTGTCGACTTTATTGGTATGAATGGCGTCGCAGACGGAGTTTTATTCGCGGTGCCGCATGCCCTACCGAACATTTTATTTAACAGCGCAAAAGTGTCAATCAATTAAGTAGTTAAACATAGCTGTTATCTAATCTTTGTTACGGGTTCGCCCTTCGGTTGAATCCGGCACAACGGATTCTTACAAAATCTTGTCCAATGGACATGAAAAATTGCAATGCCCGTACTATGGCGTATCAAATAAGCTTCTTGTTACGCCTGATAAGTCTTAAAGAATACCTAATCAATAAAACTCCGGGAATAAAAAACATTGGACCCAGGACCAATGGAATTTGATAGTTTTCTGGATATCTACTTCTTAAATTATACACCCCGATTGAAATAAAAAAGACGCCTAAAAAAAGTAAAATTAGAGATGTAATGAAAAAGGTATAATGCAAAATTTTATTAAAAATACTCAACGAGCTATCCTGTTCTTTTAGAGAAAGACGAAATATATAAATCGCCAGTCCAGCAGCGATCGAAAAACAGCAAAACTGAAAGATTCTATTTATTGGAAACGGGAAAAAGAATGAAAATGAAGCTGCTAAAGAAACCAAAGCCAAAATATTGCGCGCAGTATTCAACTTATGCCGCAACATAAAACGCGGTTCTATTTCGTCCTCGACCAGTCGTAATATATCTGGATCTAAAGTTGAAGACGCACCAATTTTTTCGAGTTCTTCATTTAAGCGTTTGATTTCCTTATAAGTATTGGAGAGGTTGTTCTTGGCGTTTTCTAACTTGTCTTTTAATACCGTTCTCTTTGCTTCGTAGGGGATCTCGTTTTTAATAACTTCAAGTTGATTTGATATATTCTTAAGCTCACCTTTTTTATTTTTTAGTATTTCCTCTGTCTTTTCATTTTCTAAATTTGCTTTGGCAAGTTGGAAGACTCTATCCTGCAAATCTTTCTTTTTCCTACTATCGATCCACTGCCAAATAGCAAATGTTAGGCTGAAAAACCCAATTACGAATCCTAACACATCCAGTTTCAAGAAATTTGAAAATATATTAATTGAATTGGAGTCAAGCCTCTGACTTTCATTTAAAAGCAAACAACCCATAGCTTATTGACGAACGATTTAATTAATTATATCTTTTCAATTTTTTCAAGAAAAATAGCCCACGGTAACTTCTGCTTATCATCCTCCTCTTTATTATAGAAATAAAACATCAATCTATCCGTTTTGTATATCCATAAAATATATAAATAAAGAATGCACTTTCCAATAAACGCAACAATTGTTGTTACATCTTGTACTATATATTGATCTTCTAGAAATGAAACTCCAAAAAAACCCAAGAAAGATTGAATAATCGCATATAGGTACAGTAACGCTAGAACGGACAATGTTGATTGAAAATGACTGGACTCAAACCTAGCAATCAATAGGCACATTGCCATCGCATTTGACAAGCCGCTAATTATGCTAAAAATATTAAAAACACTATCGGAAATATGTCTGCTTGAGAAAGCAAACTCAAAAACTATCTGAGATACAGTAATCAAAATAAAAACCATGAATACGAACCGAAGAACGTTTGTTGTGAATTTTGCATTTCGGTTGGACTCATCATTATCTTCAATATTATTATAGCCAAACATATATTTCACAGTTAAAAATGATTCCGTACCGTCTGGACTAATCGTCTTAGAGTATAGAATCAAAAAACAAAAAATAATGAACACCGCCCCAAGGTTGCTAAACAGTAGTTCTAGTATTTGCAACATTTTTTCAAGCGACTGGTTTGTATTGATTTTCTCAAGTGTGGTTTGTAATAAGTAATACCCTTGATACATTCTATTTATCGCAGCGGAATAGTTAAGGTTGTTCTTGGGAAGAGTTTTATTAATCTTGGTCAGATATGGTCCGATGTTCGAGACATCACGCTTAAGCCCCTGAAAAAATTCAATCGTATCTTTTTTTGACTTTAATGAATCACAATAACATAGTGTTTTTTTGTCTTTGTTGTCATCTAAAAAGAGTTTAAGAAAATCATTTTTAATAAAATTTAGTTCATTCTTTATTGCATTTATCTCGGTAAGATTCCCTTCAGATGAATCGGAAATTATTGAAAAACAACCTCCCTCTATTAGTTTTGTTCCTTCGATTAGAGAAGCAAAGCTTTCATTTTTTATAGCTTCACTTTGATTAGTATTGTCGATATAGGTTTTAGCTATCAGTACCAAATAAAGCAAAAAAGTCATTCCAAAAAAACACTTGATATATCTGCTAAACTGGCGTTCAAGCTTTCTGCAAAGGCCTGTGTTAATTGTGCTGTAATTTTCTTGTTCGATTCGCCTATCACTCTTTGTTTTTTTCTCGGCTAATCCTCTACCTATTATGAATAGTAGAATTAGTGCATTTATTGCTTGAAGCGCATAGGTTAAATTGATTTCAGTAAAAATTTCGGTTTTTTCATTTTTGTGCGTCACAAATTCTTTTAAGAAGAAAATAGCAATCGCAAGAATGGATGCCATGCCTGGCACTAGTTTATTAAAATTGTTATTGTCGACCTCCTCCCCGCTGGTCAAATCACTACTAAATAACCATTTCCAAAAGTGAAATCGTTTATTGCGTACATTAGGATACTTTTGTTGTGCCATGATATTTACTATAAATGAGAACCCATTTTTAATTGTTAAAACTAAATTTGGTTTCATTGGCTCACAACGGGAAAAATACGGTATTTAGTTAATGATACGTTAGCAATATATTAGTAAAAGTGAATAAACAACTTGCATACCAATTTCTTACATAAATCCGTTCTAATGTATATTGCAAAAAAGAGTAACGGTGCCGCAGATATTTCTTCATGGAAAGTTGACCAATGTATCTGCTATTTATACAAAGGTCCTTCACATATGTATTGAGCCAACTAGATATTGTTAAGTTGACAGAATTAGGCCAATTTAGGCACCATAAACGGTGCCATATCGATCTTCCCCGTACGGGAACGAAGAAAAGCCATCACCTCTTCATCAGAAGAAAAGCGGTTACCGATGTTTACAAAGTGCTTTGCCAGCAGATCGTAGCGGTCGGTCATGAGGTAGATGAATACGTGGAGGAAATGGATGCCGTCGAACACTATGGCGTTGTTGTCTTCGTATTCCTGCAGGGTGGAGAGGAAGTAGGCGGGGTGCTCTGTCCAGTGCATGGTGCTGTGTATGTGGTGGCTGATGTGGTAGCCATCGTTCCAGCATTTTACATTGTACTTGGTATTGATGCACGTAACACTGTTCTTGTAGGCATTGCCCGGGTCGTCGGCAGCAATAAAAGCGTGCTGCGCCCAGTTGCCCGTCATGGCAATGATACGAAAAGTGAAGAACGGCAGTATGAATACCACAAATGTTGCCGGCCAGTTGATAAAGCACAAGCCTACGCACATGGCTATAAACAGTAGTTCACCACGCACAGAACGATAAAGCAACCGCTTGCGGCGCTTACGCACAAAATAGCTGCACAAATGGTACATGCCCATAAAAATGAACGTGGTCAGATAGTGCGCAAAGCCACGGAGAGAATCACGCTGGTAAGGCATAGTAGTGCTTTCGTCTTCCGGCATATTGTTCTCGGGGTGGTGCATGCCTATGTGGTGGGTGTAGTACGTCTCGGGGGTTTGCCCGAAGAGCGGCCCTATGATCCAGGGGAGGTAAAAGTTGAGGAAGCCATATTGCTGCTTGAACCACGGGCGGTGGCTGGTGCAGTGCATCATAAGGCCGTAGGGACCTTTGAACGATACATTATTGAAGAACTGGTAGAGAATAGCGGCAGCCCACCAGATAGCGCCGGGTATACCGGGCCAATAAAGCAGCACCGCCAGTGGTATGAGTGTAAAAGTAATTTTAAGCGTAAGATAGATAAAGGGAAGGTCGCGCTCATCACGGATGAGAGAGACGAAAAAACGGTCTAAAGCCGTTGTAGGCCTGGGCGCACCCATAGGATCTGTAATGGCACCTAAGATCTTCATTTGCTAATACGGTATGCGTGCAAGATAGGATATAGTTGTGAATTTAGATTGTACAAAGGCAATTTTACTGTACGCAAGTAGATGTGTCACACTTTTGAAGTGTGGCACATCTGTAGAGTAAAAAAGCCGCCCTTGAAGGGGCGGCTATGTATAGTTTTAGTTTCCCGGGAAATTAAGCTCCGAGTATCTTTTGGATCTTCTTTTCGAAAACATTCTTTGGTGCGGCGCCTACCTGCTTGTCTACCACCTGGCCACCTTTTATGAACAGGACACACGGAATGCTGGTAACACCGTAATTGATAGAAAGGTTCGGATTCTCGTCCACGTTCACCTTACCCACGTTCACCTTACCTTCATACTCTTTTGAAAGAGCATCGATGGTAGGGCCTAAAGCCAAACACGGGCCACACCAGGGAGCCCAGAAATCTATTACGGAAAGCTTATCAGCTTTGAGCACTTCAGTGTCGAAATTCGAATCGGTGAATACTGCTGCCATTGTTTATTGAAATTTAAAATGAAACACAAAGTTAAGTGATTAAGTGATGGGAGGCGAATAGAATAGCGATATAGGTGTATAAGGTTTCCACATAGTGCTAACAAAAAAGTCGTAAGTCATGAGTCAACAGTCGTAAGCCTGCCGCACAAATGATAATTTTATCCACTACTACCCGAACCAACGTTTCTTAAATAACAATTCTAAATATTGTGGTTTCTTTGAAAGAAACTATTAATTTTATGCTCAAACATACCACCCCTGTGAAAGGAGGTGAAAAACCGGCATAACTATTGCCGGATAAACTAAAAGCAAGACAATGAAAAAAACAACGTCATTTATTGTAACTACTCTTATCACTCTATTGGCCATTGGCGCTACCGTATATAGTACATCCTGTAACAGAGACAAATGCAGCCAGGTTACCTGTTTTAACGGCGGTACCTGCCAGAACTCATTCTGTACCTGCCCATATGGGTATGAAGGCGACCATTGCGAAATACGTGTAAAAACCACAATAGAATACTGGAACCACAGCCAGACAGACATTATACTGACGCTGAATAACGTACAATACACCGTGCCTGCCGGCCTGTCGAAGGGTTTTGATGGCGGATTTGGCGATACACTGCAGGGAAATGCATATACACATGGCTTTCGCGGCTGCCTGATAAAATGGGATACTATAATGAACACCTTCCCTGTAAAGGGGATCGCGAAGGTGGACCTTAACGTTTCGGCTAAGTACTTCTACCTCTATGTGGTTAACGACAGCGCATCAGCGACATTGGGAACGGTTATAGTAAATCAAGGTTTAACGGCACATTCCAACGATAGTTTATTGATACCTATTAGTCTCGACACGGCTCATGTCATCAAATACCAGCATTCAATGGGAATGGGCTATTTTAAAGCTGTTGACAGCAGCAATGTGTATGTAAAAACCACATTCGCTACTGGCGGAGAATGGTCGTTCAGAAGAAGTAACGGGACTTTGACACTGTACAATGTAGAAAATCAGGTAGCGACGGTTATCGCGCATTAATGATTTATTGCAAACGCGCGCACTTGCCCACATTACGTTTTTAAGGCACAAAAAAATATTATTGATATTCTCGTAGGGGTTGAAGATATTCAACCCCTACGTTTTTCCAGTTATGTCTTAGGCTTTATCGAGGGTAAAACGGATGTTTTCCCCGTGCTCCGTAAGGAAGTGGATAAGCTCGTCGTTCAGCTCTATTTTACGGGATTGTGACTTGAGGCGCACTTCGTTGCCATCCCAGTCGGTAATGCGGATAATGAGCTCGGTAGGGCCGGGATATTTTTTAACGTTGGCCTCCATGAAGGTCACAAATTCCTCATTTACTTTCAGCAGCGGCAGCGAAAGGTATATCTTCTTGGTAAACACTTTTCGCACCTCGTCCAGCAGCATCATATTCTGTATCTGGAACTCCATAGTGCCGGGGCGGTACTTGTGCTCATCATATACGCCTTGTATCATCAGCTTCTGGCCATTTACCAGGTAGTTGCCGTACTGCACATAGTTTTTCTCCCACAGCAGTATCTCGAAGTGGCCGGAATAATCGTTGAGTGTAAGCTTGCCGAATTTGCTGCCCTTCTTGGTGGTCATGTGGCCCACATCGGTCACAAATCCTGCAATGCGTATGTTGCGGCCACGGGCGGCATCCAGGTCGCTTATCTGGGTCATGCCGTAGTTCTCCATCTCGAACTTAAAGCCATCGAGTGGATGAGCGCTCAGGTAGATGCCTACCACTTCTTTTTCACGGTCCAGCAGCTCAGGCAGGCCCCATTTATCACAATCGGGCATCACAGGTGGCTTCACCTCCGGCATAGTAGCCTCCCCAAACAAGCTGTTGGTAGCCATAGATGAGCTGGCCTGGAACTGGTTGCCAAACCTTACCAGACGCTCCAGCCCTGTAATAGGATCAGTTGGTGGCGCATAGAAATACTGCGCCCTGTGCAGCTGTGCTGAAAAGCAATCGAGCGCACCGGCAAGCACCAGGCTTTCCATCGATTTTTTATTTACCGTGCGCTGGTTAACCCGCTTTATAAAGTCGTAAACAGTGAGGTATGGGCCATTGGCTTCCCGTTCAGACACTATATCATCTACAGCGGCCTCGCCTACCCCTTTTATGGCATTAAGGCCGAAGCGCACCACATTTTCCTTAGCCACGGCAAAGCCTTTCAGACTTTCATTCACGTCAGGGCCAAGCACCTGCAGACCCATGCGCTGGCACTCCTCCATGTAGAACTTGATCTTGTCTATATTGCCCTGGTTATTGAGCACGGCGGCCATGTATTCTGCCGGGTAGTGCGCTTTAAGGTATGCTGTCTGGTAGGCAACAAGTGCGTAGCAGGTAGAGTGCGATTTATTGAATGCGTATTGTGCAAATGCTTCCCAGTCGGTCCAGATCTTTTGCAGCTTATCTTCGGGATGGCCTTTTTTCTTAGCACCCTCTATAAACTGGCCCTTCATTTTATCCAGTACCGCTTTCTGCTTCTTGCCCATGGCCTTGCGCAGCACATCGGCATCGCCCTTGCTGAAACCGCCAAGGCTCTGCGACAGCAGCATCACCTGTTCCTGGTACACCGTGATACCGTAGGTATCGCCCAGGTATTCCTCCATCTCAGCAATGTCGTAAGAGATAGGCTCCTGGCCGTGCTTGCGCTTTATGTAGTTAGGTATATACTCCATGGGCCCCGGGCGGTACAGGGCGTTCATGGCTATAAGGTCGTCAAATTTGTCGGGCTTCAGGTTTACGAGGTGCTTCTGCATACCCGCACTTTCGAACTGGAAGGTACCGTTGGTATCGCCTGCCTGGTACAGGTCATAAGTCTCCTCATCATCGAGCGGAATGGTGTCGATGTCTATTTCAAGGCCGTAATTCCTCTTTATGAGCGTCAGCGCGTCCTTGATGATGGTAAGGGTTTTGAGCCCCAGGAAGTCCATCTTGATAACGCCGGCGTTCTCTATCACATTGCCCTCATACTGGGTTATCAGCGAGTCCACATCTTTGGCCATGAACACAGGCAGCAGGTCGGTAAGGTCGCTGGGGGCTATGATGATACCCGCGGCATGTATGCCCGTATTGCGCACGGATCCTTCCAGTTTCTCGGCATTGCGTAGTATCTCGCCGTGCAGGCTTTGCTGGCCCAGTATCTCGCGCAGCTTCATCACCCATTCTATTTCCTCGGCGCCAAGGCCCTCTTTCTGGTCCAGGCTACCCTCCCCTTTCAGCTCGGCACGCAGCAGACGCTTCAGGCTTATGCCCGGGCGCTCCGGTACCAGCTTTGCCAGCGCATTGCTCTCGCTTAGCGGCAGGTCCATCACGCGGGCCACATCCTTTATACTGCTCTTGGCGGCCATAGTGCCATAGGTCACTATCTGCGCCACCTGGTTCTTGCCATATTTCTGCACCACATAGTCTATCACCTTCTGGCGGCCTACGTCGTCGAAGTCGGTATCTATATCGGGCATGCTCTTACGGTCGGGGTTCAGGAACCTCTCGAACAGCAGCTTGTATTTAATTGGATCGATATTGGTAATGCCTATGCAATAGGCCACAGCAGAGCCGGCAGCCGAGCCACGGCCCGGGCCTATGAACACGCCCATGTTGCGCCCCTCCTTTATGAAATCGCTCACAATAAGGAAGTAGCCTGCAAAGCCCATGGTGCGAATTGTGAACAGCTCGAACTTCAGGCGCTCTTCCACCTCGGCAGTTATCTCTTTGTACCGCTCTTTCGCGCCCACCCACGTTATATGCTCCAGGTAGGCATTCTGGTCATCGTTGAACTCTACCGGCACCTTAAAGTGCGGCAGCAGTATGTCGCGCTCCAGCTTCAGTGGCTTTATCTTTTCAAGCACCATGTTGGTATTGTCCAGCGCCTGCGGCAGGTCGCTGAACACCGTGCTCATTTCTTCAGTATTCTTAAAGTAAAAACGGTCGCTGGGGAATGCGAAGCGGCCGCCCTTGGGCTGAACCTCATCATCATCTCCCAGGTCTTTCCATTTAGGGTCGCTTTGCTTGGAGCCGGTGTTTATGCACAGCAGTATATCGTGCGCGTTGGCATCGGCCTGGTCTACATAGTGGCTGTCGTTGCTGGCGATTATTGGCACATTATATTTCTCGGCAAAGCGCAGCAACACTTCGTTCACCTTATCCTGGTCGCCAATGGCGTGGCGCTGCAGCTCTATGTAGTAGTCATCGCCAAACAGATCGAGCCACCATTTGAATTCCTTCTCGCCCTCCGCCTCGCCCTTGCGCAGGATGGTGCGCGGCACAGATGCCGCAAGGCAGCAGGTAGTGGCTATGAGGCCTTCGTGGTATTGCAGTATCAGTTCCTTGTCTATACGGGGATACTTGCTATACAAACCCTCCATGTAGCCAAGCGAGCAAAGTTTTACAAGGTTCTTGTACCCCACTTCATCCTTGGCCAGCAGCAGCTGATGGTAGCGCAGGTCTTTATCGTCTTTTGAGAATGAGCGCTTATGCCTGTTCTCCACCAGGTAGAATTCACAGCCTACTACAGGCTTTACCTCCGGCTCCTCTATATCTTTGCCATCCTCCCGCTTTCCCACTACTTTCTTCTTCTTCCAGGCCTCGGCCACAAAGTCGAATACGCCGAACATATTGCCGTGATCAGTAATAGCCATGGCGGGCATACCATCCTTACGGGCCTTATCAAAAAGCTTGGAAATATTAGACGCCCCGTCGAGCAGGGAGTACTGTGTATGATTATGTAAGTGGGAGAATTTCATTCGTTCTTTCTGCACAATTACCTACCCACGGCAGGCTCTTTCAGCGTCTCACAAAGTAACGAAAAAAGGGGAGGATTTTGGGGTGGAAGTTATCCACAGGCGGGGGGATTAAGCCTTGTTTCCTGCACCCGATAGTTTTCCCGTTCAGCAAAAGCTTTTTGAACTGCTTTTCGGATAATTGACTTCTTGATAGAGGTTTTTCTAGATAGAGTAACCAATCTGGTTTTCGATTTTGTCATAGCTATACAAAATTAAGAATTCTCATTTGAAGATATGGCGAAATTGATCATCCAATGATAAAGTAACGAAAAAAGGAGACGATTTTTGGGCGGAAGTTATCCACAGGCAGGGGGAGAAAATATTCACTACCGGTATTCGGAGAGGATATTAGTATTAATTTACAAAGTACATTTACCATTAAATTCAAAAAATCTTTTCAAACATTTTAAAATGGCAACAGCTAAACCCGCATCAAAATCAATTCCTGAAAGAACACTCTTAATGGTGGAAAAAGAAAATTTCCACGATCAACTAGCCGAAAGGATACAACTCGGAGAAGCTTTATTGGCCATTCGACTCAATACGCCTAAAGAACTCACAGAGGCCCGAGAAAGCTATTCTATTTGGAACGGTTACAATTCAGAACTTTTGAAAAATGCATTTAACAACCCTAACAACGAACACAAAAAATCTTACGATTCCGTAAATTCATATTCTATGGTATCTATATATGAAAGTGTAGACCCAGTTGAAGAATTTCAAAGAAATATTAGCAAAAAAATACTATGCATAAAACAGCTACTTGCAAAAATACCCGTTATGCAATCGGGGCTGCCTGAAAAGATGGCTACAGCACGAATATCCCAACAAAAACAAGAGAATAAAGCTGTTTTCATTGGACATGGGCGAAGCAAACTATGGGCAAGGGTGCAAATATTTTTGGAGAGCGAACTAGGGATCAAAACCTTTTGTTTTGAGAGCGAATCTAGAACAGGCGAGAACATCGTAAATATATTGAAGGATTTTCTTGACAATTCGTCATTTGCTGTTCTAATTATGACAGCTGAAGACGAAACTGCGAGTGGAGAAGTACGGGCACGACAAAACGTAATACATGAAGCTGGGCTATTTCAGGGCAAACTCGGTTTTGACAAGGTTGTTATTTTGAAACAAAATAATACCGAAGATTTTAGCAACATTGCCGGACTTCAGTATATCGCCTTTTCAGGTGAAAATATAGAACAGTGCTTTTATGAGCTGAATCGAACTTTGAAAAAGCATAGTTTGGTCAACTAACCCCAATTTGGCCGTTGTCTGTGTTCTTCACCAACAACGCTTGCGCAGGGCAGGCACCACTGGCTACATCTTCGGCACCGCAATTTTATTAAATTTTATTACCTTGTCTTATGCATAGACCGAAATACGGCAAGTTAACCAGGGAAATAATTGAAGCCATGCCTGACAAGGATTTGGAACAAGCCATCTTCGACAATATCTCCCAAATTATTGGTTTCTTAGACAAGGACGAGCTCAGAGCAGTTGAGGAACTAACGGCCGGCCAGCGTGCGTCGTATGCAGTTTGGCGTGTTGAGAGTGAAGTGAACAACGGTGGCTTTTACCAGTTTTATCAGAACTCAACCGGAGTATTTGGCAGCATGGCTGTTGAAGGCTTCCGCACTTTTGGTGCACACAAATTTGCGGCACTCATGGCGCAGGCAGAAACCCTTCGCTATGGTTACCTGTCTGGCGATGATTCGCTGCCAGATCTTGACAAGGAATTCTATTCAACATATGGGATAGAGAACCTTAATCAATTGCGCATAGACTATACCCGCTCCCACATCGAGGAGTTTATTTAACTTTCCGCCATAGTTGGTGTTCTTCACGAACTACGCCCCAGTTGGGCGTAGTCTCCGACTACGTCCCAGCGGAAGCCAATCTCTGATTGGCAGGCACTTCATGAATTAACCACTTTCAATTTAATTCACCAACCATTCCCAACATAACGCTGTCTACTAGTATACAACATCAAAAACCTATGACACCAAATACCAACACCGCGATCAGATTCGCATCCTTCTTTCTTGCCATTATCATAGTGGGGATAGTAAGCAGCTGCAACAAAGTGGCAAATTATTTATCGGCACCTTTTCTTTCACCTGAGCTGACGGTACTGTGGTAAAAAACGGAATATTTGGTTGTGGCCCTTGTTGGTATTTATTATGATCCGGGGATCATTTATTCGTCATCACTTTCTTTTTGGTGATCGCTCTCGTCTTTTATGAGCGGCTGGTCAGTAACAATCGGTTTTATCTTGAAAAGTGGAAACACGCTCCAACAGACTCCAAATGATACCTGGCTACCGGCATCAACAAACCTGATGTTGTAGTCATCATGCCCATAAATATAGCTGGCAAAGAAACCGAAATTATTCCGGAAGAAAAATGAAGCAGTTGATACGGACCTGATCGGATTTACAAACGGGTGAGCATCCGGTATGTACTCAATGTTCTCGGAAAGCGTTATCCGGTTTTTGTTATTGACAAGCTCGTTATTTGATTTGCCAACGGCCCTTGTGTATTCATAAGCCGCCATAAGCCGCCAATGACCATAAATGGAGATCAGGTTATCGGCATAACCGCCAAAGGGAAGTATGCCGAGAAACCTGTCGTGGTAATAGGTAAAACCTGTTTTCAGAGAATGCACCCGCTGAGGTACGGTATGGTCGATCAATCCATTGAACCTGTAATTGAAAATCATTGTAGTAAGATCAGTTGAAAACTCTCCATTCGTTCTATTAAGCCAATCAGACAAGTTTGTTTTTGAATTAATTGCAGCGATAACGCTATCACTTTGAGGGGAAGAATCGGCATACTGACTGTTAAACGTACATCCATTCTGACCGTTAGAGTAGTGACCGCTTTCCAAGGCATAAGAAAACAGATCATGACCATTCAATTTATATACATGCTGAAACCCAAGGAGTATGCGATAACTGGGCATCTTTACAGGTACGGAATTCTCATTGTACATTCTTAACTCAGGAGTGAACGATGCATAGTAGCCCTGCCCAAATGACTTGTCACCGAACAGCTTCTGATAAATATCATTGTAAAAGCTGAATTTTACGCTAGGATTGGCCTCAAACAGTATAGTCTCCGATTTTACGAGATTTGATTTCCAGCTTATGTTCGGGTTATCGCTTATGGGATATACCTGGTTAAACATCTGACCAAAAGCAGCAGACGCCACAAGAGTGAGCACAACAAATAATAAACCTGATGCAGTTTTCATAGTATCACGAACTAACGATTTTTTTAAGCTTGTTTATCTGTGCCGGATCTATCCCCACGCCAAGTGCAGTTGAGCCATTGTTAATGGCTATAGCAACAAATGCGAATTGCGGAACAGCGCCTTTAAGACCATTATACACGGCCTGCAGATCCTCTGCTGACAAGTAAAAAGTATTCCCGATTAACACATAATCCGAGCCATTCGCCGTTAACGTATCAATTATTGCGGCGTTGTTGCTATCATCGTAAACGCTAACGATACCGGTATATTTCGCTTTGCTTACTTTAGCTTTTGCCTTCCCCATATTTAAAAGATTGTTGCTAAAGATATGTGTAGCAACGAGAAAGTAATAGCAATTAGCTATTTTTTGTTGTGAAATTTGATGCGCTATCCTAGATGTAATCCTAGTTGGGCGTATCTCCTACTGCCCCTCGTTACAAACGAAAACAGTAGGGCATGATTTTTTTGATTCAACCTTTAAAAGAAGGGTTATGAAACAGGATCAAGCATTGCATAAAGCCAGGAAGTACCATACTGCAGTAAACCTCAACACTGAAGCTCATAAGCATAGCAACCAGAAGCAGGAGAAACTAACTGTGCTGGTGGAACAATTTCTGAACCTTGAAGAACATGCACACAGAGCGAACGAGGGCCTCCGGAACTATTTAGGCGCATTATCTGCCGATGAGATGATAAACAGGATCACGGAACTAAATTTATCAGAAAAGGCGCAAAATATCCTGGCAGCAGGAATTGTGCTGGATAAAAATCATAACGATATTCCGGTAGTGATGGCAGAGATCATAAAAAAGCATGCTGATAGCCCCTCCACTGATGATATTTTAGACCACCTGAATTATACGGCGTTGTGAGGTTCATATATGCATAGCACCCAGCTGGGCGTAGCATCCCACTACGTCCCGGCTGAAGCCGATCTCTGATTGGCTATACACAAAAAGTTATCACCAATACGCATATAGACAAAACGTCTTGGCGCGAGTCATATTGCTCCGTAAATTTGTGCCGGAATTAAAGGGTTTCTATCCTCATACATACTAATTCTTAAAGCACTCATCTCAATTCCGGCAATTCTCAAACCTGCCTGCTGGCAGGCAGGTTCCGAAAATTCAGGTTCAGACACTGAATAACAGTGGGGCATTTTGTGGCACGAATGGGTAACAATGAGGCATTTTCCCTATCAGTAAATCAGTTAATCTCGGTTAATCTGAGGTTCAGACAAAATGCCCTACGCGGGTAATTGAGCCTGCACTGAGCGAAGTCGAAGTGGGGCACAAATGGGAAATGTGATTTATTGCTAATATTACCTCGCAAAGCATTGTGCCTGTGATCATTAATGCAAGTTACCAACAAAATAAAATGCCCCATATCAATGAGATTTTTATTTGACAAAAATGGGGCATTCGGGTACTAACGCCACGTTTGCCGCCTTAAAAACACTACAAGGAAAATAGCGCCTTTGCGACTTTGCGAGAAACTTTTTGCTTTTGACTTTTTACTTTTGACTTTATGATGCAATACCCCATACTGCTTATCTCCAGCTCGGCTGTGCACGGCTATGGCTACCTGGAGTGTAATAAAGATGCTATAGTGGAGCTAACCAAGGGCATCACTACCCCACTCTTGTTTGTGCCTTATGCAGCGGCCCAAAACGAATGGGATGGTTATACCGATAAAGTGCGCGCATTCTTCAGCAAACTGGATATAGCTGTGACAGGTATACACCGTGCGCCACGCAAAAAAATAGGTACGGACTACCAGGTAATATTTGTGGGTGGTGGTAATACGTTTCGGCTGCTGCACACACTACAGCAACAAGGCTTGATGCAGGATATACGCGATGCGGTACTTACCGGCAAGATGAAGTATATGGGCAGCAGCGCAGGTACTAACCTTGCTACACGCAGCATATGCACGACCAATGATATGCCGATAGTCTACCCCACCGGCGGCTTTGAAGGGCTGAACTTATTCACTCACCAAATAAACCCGCACTACCTTGACCCTGACCCCAGTAGCAGCCACAAGGGCGAAACCCGTGACCAGCGGCTGGCAGAGTTTCACCAGGAGAATGACACCACAGTAATAGGCTTGCGTGAGGGCGCATATATCAATATCAATACCGACTTTGCCACTACCAAAGAACTATATATAGGAGGTATCAATGGCGCCAAAATATTCATGAAGGGCCAGACACCTTACGAAGCGCCGCTGAATGAAAAGTTTGTGCTGGAGTGAGTACCACCGTTGCGGGTATTCACTACTTAAACGAATAGCTTACCAGCTCGTATGTGTTTGCAATAGCGGAATTCTCCTGGTCGTAGGTATCAAACTGAATGACGCCGATACCTGCGGCATAATAAAACTGCACAGGACTATGAACCGTGTAAGCAGGCGAGATAACGCGGATGACGTCGCTGTAGGTATTGCCCGCAACAGTGTATGAAGATAGTTGGTGCAAGGTATCCGAGTAAGGCACAAGAATCTTACCCGCGCCATCAACGGCATAATAGGAGAATACCCTGGTGCCTTTATACATCCCCCTCATGCTGTAGTCATCCTCTCCCGTGCCGGAATGTATTTCCTGGCTTACGGTATCACGGTCGCCGGCAAAGACCATTGCTACTAACTGCTTTTCGAAGTAGTCGCCGTCACACTGCTTTTCGGCAAAATGGAACAGCATGCTGTCAGAATTTTGCACCACGTAGAGCGTATCCTGGTCGGTAGGGTCAGCTATGTTGCGGTATACATAATAGCTACCGGCCTTCAGCGATGGCACGTATTTATGTGTAGCCTGTTGCTGTCTGTAGTTATGCGCCTTATGGCATCTGTAACAACCTCCCCATACCAGGGACATCAAAACAACAACAAATATTAATTTCCTTACCATATGCATGCGCTATACAATTATAGACAGCTTTTAGTTGCTATGGGTTGGGTATCTGCCATCAGAGTGCGTACAGATGGTCAAGGAAGGCCGCGGTGCGGATTTTGGAAATGTATTTGGACGCAATAGCGTTGAGGCATTTGCGCAGTTCCTTTCTGTTGTGTATACCCGAAGAAGGGGAAAGGATACGGTTCCGCTCGGTGAGCAGGTCGTCTGTGAGGTCGTGGCAGGTTATTTCCAGCCCATGCAATTGTTTAAGCTTAATTTTATCGAGCCATATTTCTGACGCACAAAATGAGCGGTAATGGTCTAAAACATCTATATCTACCATGCTGATCTATTATAATATTCGTGATGCAGCGGTAATGTAAAAAGCGTGCCACCAAATGAATATTTCATGTGGATAACTGCAAAACTTAATTCATATAAATTGTGCCGTTCGCTTATCTTTATTTTATGATTACAAAACAGTACGAACTGGCTATAGAACTGGAGCGCGGAGGAGAGTGGATATGTGATGTGACGGTGCACGATGAAGACGGCGTGCTGCGCTATGAAATAGAGGTGGACCCGCCTATATGGGTAGATGGGAAGACAGCAGAGCCCTTCCCGATGGAGATGCGCTACAATGATGCGGGAGAGCTGCTTTTCATAACCGAACATGCACTCACCGAGGACCTGGCTGAGCTTGAAGGCATTCTGGCCCGCGAGATAATTAGTGAGGCGGTGTAAGCAATTTCCAACCTTGAGAAAATAAAAGGAAAAAACTCATTAATTTAAAGGCATGAATGATCGGGGACCTTCTCTTTTAGTTCATTTGCGCGATATGCTGGCGCTGCCATTCGTTGTTACGGTGGTAATACCGTATGTTATGCACAGCACAGGCGTCATCCTGTTTGTAAACCAACCTGTGGCTGCAAAGGTTGCCGGCGCTGTGCTGTTCTGCTGCGGCCTGCCATTGCAGCTATATACTACCTGGCTCTTCTTCATGTACGGCAGAGGCACTCTGGCCCCATGGCAGCCCACACAAAACCTGGTTATACGGGGGCCTTACAAATACTGTCGCAACCCCATGATCACCGGTGTGCTGCTGATACTGGCGGGGGAAGGTCTCTACCTTAATTCAAGGCCAATACTGGTTTGGTCCATTATGTTCTCGTTTGTAAACACGGCTTTTTTCATATTTAAAGAAGAGCCGGATATGATGGCCCGGTTTGGTGAGCCGTACGCACGCTACAAAAAGCAGGTACCCCGGTGGATACCCAATATCAGGCCTTACAAGGAAGACTGATCACTCTATTTCGTTGCCGCGCAGTTCGCGCGTTAGTTTGGTGAACCCCGCTACTTCCCCATTGTCGTCATGAATAGCGGTAATGAGAATGCTTCCCCAGAATATAGAACCATCTTTCCTCACACGCCTGCCCACATGCCTGGCACGTCCTTCTTTTGCCGCCAATTCCAATAACTGTTGGGGAAGGTTTGCCTGCCTGTCTTCAGGCATATAAAATATAGAAAAATTCTGCCCGATTATTTCCTTTGCTGCGTAACCTTTTATCTTTGCGGCACCCTGGTTCCAGGTGAGAATGGTGCCATCCGTGTCGAGCAAAATAATAGCGTAATCCTGTATTTCTTCAATCATCTTTCTATATAGCCGTTCCAACTTATCCTTCCTTTCCAAAACCATAAATTTTAACTTGTCCGCCAAGTGCAGTAAAACCATGCCATTGTAAACCTCGCCCCGGGTTCTCCGAGAGAGAGAATGGGATCGAGTAAAGCAACGTCAGCTAAGTATTAGCAACCAACTATGGGGTTTGGGAAGCGATGCATTATCAAGCCCGGGATTATATAATTCAGCAGAATGTTATCTTTGATTCTAGCTGTGTTACAAAGCAAATAATTTATGAAAACAGGCAGAGCATTTAGAGACCCGTCCTTTTGGTTGCTTATAGGCATAAACGCCTGCCTGGTATACCAGTATTATCAGCACCCGGAAGCATTTACTACGCTTATATGGCTCTATTGGTCACAGAGTATGGTAATGGGCTTCTTCACCTTCCTGGATATACTTACGGCACCTAAACTTAGCCCGGAAGAATTTGCTTCGGTGGTAGCCGAGTCAGTAAAAAATGAGGAAAACAGGAAGCTTGTAAAGCAGGTCACGCAAATAAGCAGCGCCTTCGGCTTCCTTTTTTTCTTCGGGGTACTGCACCTGTTCTACCTGATATTTATCGCCACCATGAAAAAGTCAGGGCCTTTTGACTGGAATATGTATAAGTACTTCCTTTGCGCCTTTATTGCCGGCCAGCTGCTTACATTTATTCAGCATAAAATACAGCAGCGAAAAAGCAGGCCAAACCTGGGGCCATCTACGCTCATACCCTTTATGCGCGTGCTGCCGCTGCACCTTACTATAATACTGCCTACATTCCTTAAGGTGGGTGACATCGGCTTCTTCCTGATCGTGCGTAGTATCGCCGACATCATCATGTATGTTGTGTCAAAACCTTCGGTAAGAAGCAGGGAGACAGATGCAACGCTGCTATCCACACAGCAGAATATGAATATGTAGTTTTAGCATTCATATGCCTACCACTTTTTGAAAATAATGTAGACAGCAACTATAATAAGGCAGAAGCCGACGATGTGATTCCATTCGAAGCGCTGCTTGAAAACTATAGCTGAGAACACCATAAACACTATCAAGGTTATTGCCTCCTGGATGGTCTTAAGCTCTACGAGATTGAATGGCCCGCCATTTTCCTGAAAGCCAATACGGTTTGCCGGCACCTGGAAAACGTATTCAAAGAACGCAAGCCCCCAGCTAATAAGGATTACAGAAAACAATCCTAGATTTTGGCCCCAGCTCATTTCTTTAAACTTCAGGTGCCCATACCAAGCGCAGGTCATGAATGTGTTTGAGATAAGCAGAAGAATGATTGTGGTTATGGCTTTCATAAACGTTAGTAATGTTAAGTGTTCAGTACTTAGGGATCAGTGGCTTTCTTTGGTCAGTCAGCCGCTCAATGATCTCGCCAAGGCACACGGGACAATAGCACTCCGCATTTTCTATCATCGGCATTACCGGCGGCAACTTTGCACACCAGCAATCCGACGGGCAGCACATGAATACAGTGCCGCATTTCGGGCAGATTTTTGATTTTTCCTCGTTCGTCGTCTCCATTCGGCGAGGCAAATCTAACAAATCATCTACATCAGAAACAGGTGATCTAAAAGGGCTGTTATTTTCAGTGGCTACAAAAAAAATAGTACTCACCACATTATTTGGCCGTTAACAAAAAGTTACTCCTGTTTTCTTTACATTTATTATACGACAAATTAACGCCTATGCACTTTAACCGCAGAAATTTTATCAGATCGGCCTCTGTTCTTGCGGCGCTGTCTCTGAGCGAGATACAGTCCCTGACAGCGAAAGAAATGATAAAAACTGGTGGTAAGGCCATTGCTGATGATGACGAGGCCTATTGGAGTAATGTGCGGCAGCTTTTTCCTCTTACCCGCGAATGGACATACCTGAACAACGGCACATTCGGCCCATCGCCCTACCCTGTTATTGAAGCTGTTAAGAATGGTATGCTTGACGCCGACCAGATGGGCAACTATGGCGACTATACTGCCACAATGCCTAAGATAGCAAAGTTTGTAGGCGCCAACGATGACGAAATAGCGCTGACCCACAATGTAACTGAAGGCATAAACATAGCCTGCTGGGGGGTGCCGCTGAAAAAAGGCGACGAAGTAATAGTGACGACCCACGAACATGTAGGCAATGCCGCTCCATGGATGAACCGCATGAAGGTGCACGGCATTGTTTTGAAAAAATATACACCCGCATCGACGGCAGCCGAAACGCTAAACCGAATAGCTGCGTTAATAAACAAGAATACACGAGCTATTGCTACGCCTCATATTCCCTGCACCCAGGGCCAGATACTGCCGATAAAAGATATCTGCAAACTGGCAAAAGATAAGGGCCTTTTTGCGCTGGTGGATGGAGCGCATGGAGCCGGCATGATGCCCCTGGACCTGCATGACATGGGCTGCGACACCTACGCGAGCTGCTGCCACAAGTGGATGCTGGGGCCAAAAGGAACCGGCTTTTTGTATGTACGTAAAGACTTCCAGGAAACACTACAGGCTTTTTACAGCGGTGGCGGCACAGGGGATGAAAAATGGGACCTGATGACCAGCCCGATAACGATAGGCAACTACTCGCAAAGCGCACACCGCTATTTCGGTGGCACGCAGGCAAATGGCCTGTATACAGGCGTAAATGCCGCAATTGATTTTATTGAGACCATCGGCCTGACCAATATTCATAGCCGTATAAAAAAGCTGGGCAAGTATACGCAGGACCGCCTGCTGGAATTTGGAGATAAGGTGGAATTACTTACGCCAACTGAGGAGATATCACGCTGCTCAGTAAACGGCTTCAGGATAAAGGGTGTGGACTATAAAAAGTTCTACGATACCTGCGCCGATAATAAAATACGCATCAGGATGGTACCCGAGAACGGCATCAACTGCCTGCGGGTGTCTACTCACATATATAACAACACCGGCGAAGTAGATAAATTAATGGACCTTATAAAAAAAGCTGTTTAATATCCTATGCGCATATTATTCTGTGGCACGATATTTGTATTTATATATATTTAATACGCATAACGAAATGATTCACTAAAAAACCTAATTAATCACAACTAAAACCACACCTTTTACTGCCTATGAAGATCATTATTATTACTCCGGAAGAAGACATTAAGCATGAGCTAGACACCGTAAATGACCTTTTAAGGAACGGACTACAGCGGCTTCACTTAAGGAAGTCAGAGTATGACACAGGCGACTTCCGCAAGTACATTAAGGCGATAGACGAACAATTCCATCCACGCCTTGTGCTTACATCCGCCTATGAGCTTTATGGTGAGTTCAACCTTGGCGGGATACACCTGAACACATCGGCCCGGCGAGACGAAGCACTGAGAAAAAAACTGTCGCACATACCACAGCCGGTATTCTCCACATCTTTTCATAATTGGCAAAAGATATTGGAAAATGACTTTCACTATGGATACGTATTCATCAGCCCGGTGTTTGACAGCATATCTAAGAAAGAATATAAGGCGAACATAGACCCATATGGTGCTGCGGAAACAAAGCAAAAGCTGGCCAAAATGAACAGGTACTGCCCCGAGATATATGGCCTGGGCGGTGTGGGCATCAAAGAAATAGAGGCCCTGCATGAATATGGATTTGATGGCGGCGCGATGCTTGGCTCATTGTGGATGTCCGGCAACCCGGTGGCTACGTTCCTCAGGGCTACAAATGTGGCTGCGATGTCTGAGCGCCAGAATGCTGCCTGATACCACCACTAAGACTAAACACGTTTTTAAAACCATGTTCCATGAGCAGTTTACCAAAGCGGCTGCTCCTGGTTCCAGATGCGCAATAAAGGATAATCGTATCGCCAGGATTGAGCAAGTGATAGCTCGAATCTATTGTGGATAAGGGTATGTTGGTTCCACCGATGTTCCCGGCTTCATGCTCTTCCGGTTCCCTAACATCAACAAGTTGGATGCCTTTATCATCAGCGAGCATTTGCTGCAATTGTCCGTAGTAGATAGAGCGAACAACTACATCACAATTCAGGGATACAGCCGGCAATTGAGTAATACGCTTATTAGCCTCAATGAGCTTAAAGTGAAAGGTGTGGGTATGTATACTCAATGTATCGATCACCAAAAGCTTGCCTGACAGCACATCACCAATACCTGTGATTATTTTAATGACCTCATTGGCCTGAATAGAGCCTATGATGCCAGGCAATACAGCAATAACACCGATATCAGCACAATTGGGAGACTCATCTGCGCCCGGCGGTTCCGGAAAGATACAACGGTACGTAGGGCCATTTTTGTAATTGAATACGGAAACCTGGCCCTCAAACTTATAGATAGCACCTGATACCATGGGTTTGTCCAGCATCACGCTGGCATCGTTAACGAGGTAGCGGGTCGCAAAGTTATCAGAGCCATCAACGATTATGTCATATCCGCTAATGAGATCAATAGCATTGTCGCTATCAATAAAAAAAGGGTGGACATTTATTTTCACATACGGATTAAGCAATGTCAATTTCTTTGCAGCGGTCTCCGCTTTGCCCTGTCCTATTTCTTGTTCAGTATATAAAACCTGACGCTGTAGGTTTGAAATGCTAATTACATCACCATCAGCAACACCTATCTCGCCCACTCCAGCCGCTGTTAGATATTGCAATACAGGACAACCAAGGCCGCCAGCGCCTATAACAAGCACCTTAGCTTGTTTAAGTTTCAACTGCCCCTCGTTCCCTATCTCAGGAAGAATGATCTGTTTACTATAACGGGATTGTTCGTGCTCAGATAACATACTACACTTTTTCGCTCATGGCAAATTGCTCCCAGTCCTTCCAGACCGGTTTATATCCTTTCTGTTCTATCATCAATTTCACATCCGCTACCGAACGACTATCATCTATTTCGAACTGCTCCAGCGACTCCGGTTCGACAACGTAGCCCCCCGGGTTTGTTTTAGATCCGGCACTCATAGTGGTGGCACCAAGCTTGATGATATGGTCGCGAAAAACGTCGCTTTCGCGTGTGGATACAGACAACTCTATTTCTTCATTGAATATGCGCCAGGCACAGATTAGCTGCACCAATTCCCTATCAGTAATAACTACCTTAGGCTCTATGAGGCCTGTGGCAGGGCGTAAGCGCGGAAAGGAAATACTATAGCGTGTTTGCCAGAATTTCCTTTCGAGATAACCAACATGCAGGGCCGTGAAAAAATTGTCCGCACGCCAGTCTTCAAGGCCAATAAGCACACCGAGCCCTATTTTATGAATTCCCGCGGCACCCAGGCGATCAGGAGTGGCCAACCTATAATCAAAGTTAGATTTCTTGCCTTTGGGATGGTATGTCTTATAATTATCCCTGTGATAAGTCTCCTGGTAAACAAGCACCGCGTAAAGGCCTTCGGCAACGAGCACTTTATACTCGTCCTCGTCGAGCGGCTGCACCTCTATGGATATATTGGCAAAGTGCGGACGCAATAACCTTATAGCGTCACGCAGGTAATCTACCCCTACTGTCTTCGCAGCTTCGCCGGTAACTAACAGAACATGTTCAAATCCCTGCTGCTTCAAATAAGTAGCCTCCTGCAATATCTCTATCGCAGAGAGTGTTCGGCGGCGCAGCTTATTGTCGTAGCTGAAACCACAGTAGGTGCATATGTTCTGGCACTCGTTAGATAAATATAACGGCGCATAAAGCTGCACAGTTTTGCCAAAGCGTTTTTGAGTAATGCTATGACTCATTTGCGCCATGCGCTCCAGGTATGGAGCCGCGGCAGGCGAGATCAATGTTTTGAAGTCTTCGATATTCTTTTTACCCCTTCTTAACGCACGCTCCACATCTGCCGCTGTTTTAGCGTAGATAGACGATTGTACATCTTCCCAATTGTATTTCTCAAACTCTTCTTTGAACATCCCTTGTTAGTTGAGCATTTCTTATTCCAGATGCGGCACACCTGGAATGTGGTTTAAAAAATCGGTAAGCGGACTTGTATTTTCAGCATGTATCTTCACAGCACCGAGCTTTGCGCTGAACGCCATACGCCCGGCCTCTACTGCCATTTTAAACGCATGAGCCATGCGCACCGGATCGCCAGAAACCGCTATTGCAGTATTTACCAAAACCGCATCAGCACCAATTTCCATGGCCGCAGCGGCATGACTGGGTGCGCCTATACCCGCATCTACTATCACAGGCACATTACTTTGTTCTATGATTATCTGTAAGAATTCCAAGGTCTTCAATCCCATATTGCTGCCTATGGGCGCACCCAAGGGCATAACAGCAGCCACACCCACTTCTTCAAGCCGCTTGCATAGCACAGGATCGGCATGAATGTATGGCAGTACAATGAATCCATCTTTAACCAGCGCTTCGGCTGCCTCAAGTGTTTCTATTGGATCGGGCATCAGGTACTTAGGATCAGGATGTATCTCCAGCTTAAGCCAGTTGGTCTGCAAAGCCTCTCTTGCGAGCTGTGCAGCAAATATCGCCTCTTTGGCATTACGCACGCCAGATGTGTTGGGCAGCAAGTTGATGTGCGAGTGATGCAGATGACGAAGAATATCATCCTGTTCACCATCCATATCTACGCGCCTCAACGCCACTGTCACCAGTTCTGAACCAGAAGCCAGCAGGGCCTCTTCCATTACCTGATGATTGCCAAACTTGCCCGTTCCAGTAAACAAGCGGGATGAAAATTCTTTATCGCCTATGATGAGTGTATCTTTCATGGTCTCTGATTCACATTAATTACTAAAAAAATTCTTAAACCGCTTTGCGGCATCTGTAACATCACCAGCGTTGGCGATCGCACCCGAAATTGCCACACCATGAAGGCCCGTTGCCATTAGTCCCGGTACATCGGCCTCGGTAATACCACCAATTCCTACAAGCAATGGGATGTCGGTTACATTCTTTTCCCGGAGTGTACTAACAATATAATTGTAGCCGTCAAGGCCAAGTATTGGGCTTAGTTTTTGCTTGGTGGTGGTGAAGCGAAACGGGCCAAGGCCGAGGTAGTGCACCGGCTTACCAACAAAGTGCAGAATATCATCCACCGTATTGGTTGTACATCCGAAAATGCCGCCACGTGCCTGCATTTCCTTTATGTCTTCCTCAGGTAGCGGATCTTCCTTACCTACATGCACGCCGTCGGCATCTATATCGAGCGCCAGCTTAATACTGTCGTTGACAATAAATGTAGCTTTGTATCTTTTACATACGTCTTTCACCTTGAGTGCCTCTGCACGGAACTGTTCGTACGGAACATTCTTGATACGTAGCTGAATCCAGTCCACGCCTCCTTTGCATGCCAGTTCGGCAGTTACGGCATTATCGGTAAGGAATTGCAGTTTGCTTACTGGCCTCATGGTAACGGATTGTGGTAACCTAATAATGTGTCGCTGCTTTGCAGGAAATTGTAAGTGTATTTATTGGCGTGTTCCGCAGCTACATGTAGTTCGCGGCCTAGCGCCAGATGTGCGGTAAGCGCAGCAGATAGCACACATCCGCTTCCATGTTTTTCTCCATTAGGCAGCCGGTTATTAGAAAATGTGTACGTTGTCTGCTTTGTAAAAAGTGTGTCCGAAGACCTGCTGCTATCGGCATGTCCACCTTTCAGATAAATGTTTACACCGGCACTGTGAAAGATCAGGCTGGAATGCAGGTGATCCGCTCCGAACAACTGCATAGCTTCAGGGAAATTGGGAGTAATGCAATATACATGCTTCAATGCTTGTTTCAGTTCCGCATCACCCCACTCATGAAATGAATAGCCCGCACTTGCCTTCATAATAGGATCATAAACGATCACCGGATTACCTATTCTCATGTTTAAAAACCCAATCACTTCATGCAACACCTGTACATTCTTTATCAGTCCAATCTTTACATACTTAATATCAAACCTACGCAGCAGTATGCCTATCTGCTGAATGATCTTGTAATAGTCCACCCATTCCACCTTTTCAAACTCAACGTCATTCTGCCAGGTAAGTGCAGAGACTACCCCCAAGCCATAAACACCATTGGCTTCAAAGGTTTTTATATCCGCAAGCAGCCCTGCACCGCCAGATGGATCGAAACCGGCTATTGAAAGTGCGTATGGCCTGATGTCTGAACCTCGATTCACTTGATTAAAGGATTTTCTTGATTGAGATTAAATTGTTTCCCTTTAGTGATTTCGCTATTGCAATAGTTTGTTATTATGAACACGTTTAAATTCAAGACTTTTTGCGCCAAAATTTATTAATAACCCAATTTCCATATTATAGGCTTCGAGGTAGTTCATTGCTTGCGCTAAATGAACATTTTCCAAAAGCGTTATAGCTTTTAGTTCAACCATGATCTTGTTATCAACAAAAAAGTCCACTCTTCTCGTACCTATCTGCTCTCTTTTGTAAAATATTGGCAGTTCTTTCTCTCTTTCATATCTCAGGCCTTGTAAACGGAATTCCACTTCCAAGGCTCTCTGATAAATTACTTCCTGGAAGCCATTACCAAGAGTACTATGTACCTTCATAGCAGCCGCTATTATTTTCTCAGTAATCTCCTTATACAACATCATCCATATTTTACATTCGCCCCAAAATCCGAATCATGTAAATCCTTTAATCAAGCGAATCTCGGTTCAGACATATACTTCGCTTCCTCCTTCAATAAACTCTTTCGATTTTTCCATCATTCCCTTTTCCTTTGCTTCTTCCTGCGCCGAATACTCACGTATGTCCTGTGTTATCTTCATAGAGCAGAAATGCGGTCCGCACATAGAACAAAAGTGTGCGATCTTGGCACCTTCGGCAGGCAGGGTTTCATCGTGGAACGACCTTGCGGTATCAGGGTCAAGAGACAGATTGAACTGGTCTTCCCACCTGAATTCGAAACGAGCCTTGCTCAGTGCATTGTCCCTGTATTGCGCACCGGGATGGCCTTTTGCAAGATCGGCAGCATGGGCTGCAATCTTGTAGGTGATCACACCATCTTTTACATCTTTTTTGTCCGGCAGGCCAAGGTGCTCCTTAGGTGTTACATAACAAAGCATAGCCGTTCCATACCATCCTATCATAGCAGCACCGATTGCGGATGTGATATGGTCATAGCCGGGAGCGATATCGGTAGTGAGCGGCCCAAGTGTATAGAATGGCGCTTCAGCACAGCACTCCAGTTGTTTGTCCATGTTCTCTTTAATGAGGTGCATGGGCACGTGGCCGGGGCCTTCTATCATTACCTGTATGTCATGTTTCCATGCTATTTTGGTAAGCTCGCCTAGGGTTTCCAGCTCAGCAAACTGTGCCGCATCATTTGCATCAGCAATAGAACCCGGCCTTAAACCATCGCCTAGTGAGAAGCTAACGTCATATGCTTTCATGATCTCGCAAATCTCTTCAAAATGCGTGTACAGGAAGCTCTCCTTGTGATGGGACAGGCACCATTTAGCCATGATACTGCCGCCACGGGATACAATACCCGTTACCCTTTTTGCGGTAAGCGGTATATAGCGCAGCAGTACACCCGCATGAATGGTAAAATAGTCAACGCCCTGCTCCGCCTGCTCTATAAGCGTATCACGGAATATCTCCCAGGTCAGGTCTTCGGCTTTGCCGTTCACTTTTTCAAGCGCCTGGTAAATAGGCACTGTACCTACAGGTACCGGGCAATTGCGGATGATCCATTCACGTGTTTCATGTATGTTCTTGCCGGTCGAAAGATCCATCAATGTATCGCCACCCCAACGGCAACTCCAGACCGCCTTTTCCACTTCTTCTTCTATGCTCGAGGTAACAGCGGAGTTGCCAATATTGGTATTGATCTTCACCAGGAAATTGCGGCCTATGATCATCGGCTCGCTTTCAGGGTGGTTAATATTTGAGGGTATGATAGCGCGGCCCGCAGCCACTTCATCTCTTACAAACTCGGGAGTTATCTTTTTAAGTGGCGTATTAGCTCCAAAGCTATGTCCCGGGTGCTGGTGCCATAGCTCACTGCCATTCATCATCTCGTCAATACGCTGGTTCTCGCGTATAGCTATGTATTCCATTTCAGCGGTGATTATACCCTTGCGCGCATAATGCAACTGCGACACATTGGCACCGGGCTTTGCGCGGTAAGGCATTTTTATATGCTCAAACCTCAGGGCGTCCAGCTTTTCATCGGCCAGGCGCTCATTACTGTAGTGCGCGCTAAAATCGCTAAGCTGCTCTACATCGCCGCGCCCTTTTATCCACTCCTCACGAAGACGGGGAAGGCCCTTGGTGATATCTATGGTAGCATTCGGATCTGTATATGGGCCGCTGGTATCGTAGACGGTAACGACGGGATTGGGCAATATCTCTTCTACGCCAAATGATTTCGTGCGGGTAGGACTAACAGCGATCTCACGCATAGCCACCTTAATATTGTGCAGCTTGCCGGGCACAAATATTTTTCTTGACCCGGAATAGCTTCCTGATGTTATCGTACCACTAACCGGTGTTTTGTCTTTTTTCATGCTGATAATTTATTTCTTTTAGACTGAGTTATTACACTTAATGCGTCTGACGGCTACGAGCCGTATTGACGCTAATTGTCAACCACCTTGCGTTGCTCTTATCAGGGTCACATGGTCATTTGCCTTTAACGAGTAGGTTTCCCACTCTGTCCGCGGTACTACATTATTGTTTACGGCGACAGCGATACCCTTCTGACCCACAATGTTCATTGTTTGCAACGCTTCGGCAATCCGGGCTTCCGCCGGCACTTCCTGCTGCTTGCTGTTTATGTAAATGTTCATTCAACAACTGTTGTTCTACAAATAATACCATAAACTTTAAGGGAAGAAGATAGTGTATCTGCTTTTTCCATCCGCAGGCATTATCCTGATCTGGTACAAGGGTATGATCTCAGCCGGTAATTGGCACCCCTAAAGTCTAAAACAAATTTACGGGATATTATTTAATAGTTACGAATTCGTTTTGAAGTATCTTTAAGTTGCAAATAATGCCTGTATGCCTCGTTTTCTCTACGGCCTGATATTTCTCCCGTTATACATAGGCTGGGTAATTTACAGATGGCTGATAAAGAAAGATATACGACAACATAAGAACGACTTTTACGGCCTGAGTTTTTTTATCGCAGTATGGGTACTTCTTTATTGTGCCTTTATTTTCCTGGTTTAGTTTCCTACTATCATTATTCTTAATACAGCTATTTCTCTACCTCGGATTGCGACAATTAACTTTGCTGTTATTAATCATAACCATGGCAACAAAGACCGTACAACAAATATTACCACCACCTGCACCGCATATGGTGGGCGATGGCTTCAGGGTACACAATTTCTTTCCCGGTGGATACAATATGGACCAGCAGCGGATGAGCCCATTCTTCCTGTTTGATTATAATTCCAAAATAGATTTCTCACCAAGAGAAACACCGAGAGGTGTAGGCGTGCATCCGCACCGGGGGTTTGAAACCGTAACCATAGCCTATCATGGCAAGGTAGCCCACCACGATAGTCACGGCCATAGTGGTGTGATAGGAGAAGGTGATGTGCAATGGATGACGGCAGGTTCCGGAGTATTGCACAAAGAATATCATGATGCCGAATACAGCCGGCAGGGCGGTCCGTTCCAAATGGTGCAGCTGTGGGTGAACCTACCTGCAAAAGACAAAATGACCACACCGAAATACCAGGCCATTACCGCAGCACAAATGGGAAAGTATCAGTTGCCTGAAAACGGCGGCGTGGTAGAAGTAATTGCCGGTGAGTTCAAAGGTGTGAAAGGCCCGGCCTCAACCTTTACGCCTATCGAAATGTATAACATCCGTATCAGAAAAGGCAGCACAGTATCGTTCAATTTGCCAGCTAATTTCAACACTGCGATCCTGGTAATTGAGGGACAAGTGAAAGTAAACGAAACAGAAACAGCGCCTGCTGATAACATGGTGTTGTTCAGCAATGATGGTGAAACTATTGCGCTAGCTGCAATGGAAGATTCCGTGTTGCTGGTGCTAAGCGGACAACCGATAGATGAACCAATTGCGGCTTATGGACCGTTCCTGATGAATACACATGAGGAACTGCAACAGGCTTATGACGATCTGAGGAAAGGAAAGTTTGGCACATTGGGAGAATAGCGGCCTGCATCCGGGTTACTATTTGTTGTCCCTTTTTGCTTTTCTTGCAGCTTTGCGCTCATCTTTCTTGCTCAATTGGCCGGTACTGTCTAAGATAGCCTGTTTGTTTGCTTCTTCTTCCTTTGCGCGGGCTTTCTTTTTAAAGTAGCCTTTAAACAGGAAATTATGTTTCAGCGCGGTCATGTTCTCACTGAATCCTGCGGTGCCCTTTTTAAGGTTACTTACACTACCTTCCAGTTCCTTCGACATTTCATCGCTGTATAACAACCTGCCTATGCTTCCTTTACCGGAGCTTATTTGCGTGGCAATATTAGCAAGCCCCTCTGTAATTACCTGTGCGTTATCAGCTATTTCTTCTACCCTTGATATGATCTTGCTGAAATCAGTGGGATTCACGGTGGCGATCATACCCCCGTCTTTTATCAGCGTCGCATTTTCAGAGGTAGATGATATAGAGATCAGTTTATCGCCCATAAGCCCGTCAGAGCCAATACTCGCTACCGCATCGCTTTTTAAAAACGGGTGCACTTTGTCTCTGATGATCATATCTACCCTGGCTACTGTGTCTGAAATGATCTTTATACTTTCAACAGTGCCTACGTTTACACCTACAAACCGCACATTATTGCCTACCGCCAGACCACCAACATTCCTGAATGTTCCGTATATATGAAAGGTGTTGCCAAACATGTTTTGTTTTTTCCCGATAAGGAAAATTGCGCCAACCAGCAATACCAGGCCGGCTATCGCAAATATTCCCGTTCTTATCTTTTGTCCTGCTGTAGCTTTCATAAAAAATTATTTAAAAAACGAGTTCACAAATTTGTCTTTGGAATGCTCCATCTCATCAAAGCTGCCTTCTGCCACTATTTCGCCCTTATCCATTACCAGCACACGGTCGGCTGTAATTTTAGCGCAGGAAATATCGTGTGTAATGATGATAGAAGAGACCTTGTAATTCGTTTTCATGCTCTGTATCAGCTCACTGATCTCCTTTGATGTAATGGGGTCGAGGCCGGTAGTAGGCTCGTCATAAAGCATGATCTCGGGTTTCAGGATCATGGTGCGAGCAAGGCCAATGCGCTTACGCATACCGCCGGATAGTTCTGAAGGCATTTTGTCTATCGCGTCGGGCAGGCCCACCCCTTCCAGTATTTCCATCACCCTGGCTTCGATTTCTTTTTTATCCTTCAGCTTCAGTACTCTTCTTAGCGGAAACTCAAGGTTTTCGCGTACCGTCATTGAATCATATAATGCACCGCTCTGGAACAAAAAACCTATTCTTATGCGTAGCGCCTTCAGCTCATCTTCAGGCAAAACAGCCACTTCTTCGCCAAACACCTTCACCACACCCTTATCTTGCGCCAACAGCCCTACGATGCATTTTATGGTTACAGATTTACCGGTGCCCGACTTGCCCAGTATAACGAGGTTTTCTTCTTTCTTAAGGTCAAGATTGATATCTTTCAGCACTTCATTTGAACCAAATGATTTGGCCAGTGAGCGGATCTCAATCACTGCTTCACCTTTGCTTACTTTTCCGGTTTTGTTTTCCTGGTCCATTCTAGTATCCTAAGGCATTTGTAATTTGTACTGCGATCCCATCAATTACTATTATCCACAGAGAAGCATTCACAACCGCTGAATTAGCAGCCACTCCAACACTTTCCGTACCACGGTCTGAATTGTAGCCCTTGTAGCAACCCACAAAGCCAATGGCAAAACCAAAGAAGATCGTTTTGATGAATGACGGTAGCAAGTCGCCAAAGGCGACACTGGAGAATGCTTTATCGAAAAATAAAACCGGGCTGACATGTTCGGAGATATTTACCCCAGCAAAGCTTCCTACGAGGCCAAGCCCTTCGGCAAGTATAGTAAGCAGCGGCACCATGAAAATACAAGCGAGAATACGGGTAACCACCAGGTACTGTATAGGATTAGCACCTGATACTTCCATTGCTTCCACCTGCTCGGTCACCTTCATACTGCCGAGCTCGGCGCCAATACCCGAAGCCATTTTACCGGCACAGATAAGTGCTATTATTACCGGGCATATCTCACGTATCAGTGATACAGCCACCATGCGGGGTATGTAGCTTTCGGCGCCAAACTCCTTCATGGTAGGTTCGGCCTGTAGCGTCATTACAAAACCAACAATAAAACCCGTGATAGCTACCAGGGGGAATGACTTATAGCCAATCATGTAGCACTGGCGTACCAATTCATTCCACTCAAAATTGAAACGGAAAATATTTCTGAAGAACCGGAACATGAATAAAACCTGGTTGCCGGCCTCTTCAAATATTCCCTTGTAAGATATTGTACTTTCCTGCGCCATGGTTTGAGGCTTATCTCCTGTATACTGAAGCAGTATATATGTAGATCAATAGCCTTTAATAGTGTGTTAAAAACCATGCCATAATGGGATTACAGGTAAGAACGTTACCATGAAACATGTTACTCGGGAAATATTTCCTTCCCGTGTTTTGCTTCTTTGTTCAACTTCTTTTCGAGTTTCTTATCCTTCTTTTTATCCGCTTTCTGAAGCTTGCGGTTTTCCTTCCATTCCTTTTTTTCGTCCTTTTTCGCGGCCTTCTCACTTTCCTTACGCATGTTCACCTGGCCTACAGATGAGATGTGCATAGCACAGATAGCCATGGCAATGAGCAGAATTTGCTTTTTCATTTGTAATATTTTTCTACCATCGAATATACAAAAAACCGGCTCACCCAACAGGCCCGTATAATTGGACTATCTTCGCCAAATAATAACAGCTAATGACTTTTAAAGACTTAAATCTTAGCAATCCACTTCTAAAGGCGCTGGATGATCTGGGATATACCACACCAACTACGATTCAACATAAGATATTTTCGGTGATCATGTCTGGCAGGGATGTGTGCGGCATAGCACAGACGGGAACTGGTAAGACCTTTGCCTACCTGCTACCCTGCCTGCGGCAATGGCAGTATTCCAAAGACCGTTTCCCGCAGATACTGATAATGGTACCTACCCGGGAATTAGTGAAGCAGGTGACTGAAGAGATAAAAAAGCTAAGCGCTTATATGACCATGGTAGTAGTGGGTGTATACGGCGGTGTGAACATGAAGCCGCAGGAACTGGAAGTGGAAAACGGCTGCGATGTAATTGTGGCCACCCCTGGCAGATTGCTGGACCTGGTACTAAACGGATCGCTGAAACTGAAAGCGGTGAAGAAACTGGTAATCGACGAAGTAGACGAAATGCTGAACCTGGGTTTCCGCACACAGTTAAATAATATTCTCGAAAAGCTGCCGCCCAAAAGGCAGAACCTGATGTTCTCTGCTACCATCACCGAGGAGGTGGAAAAACTAATGGACACCTACTTCATAAATCCTGAACGGGTAGAAGCGGCACCAGCAGGCACACCGCTGGAAAATATAAATCAGTATGTGTATCATGTACCTAACTTCTATACCAAAGTAAACATGCTGCAATACCTGCTTAACAGCGATGCAGATATGACGAAAGTGCTGGTATTCGTAAGTACAAAACAACTGGCAGATGACCTGTTTGATGAAGTAGGGCCTAAGTTCCCGGAGCAGGTAGGCGTTATCCATTCAAACAAATCACAGAACCATAGGTTCAATACGGTAGAGCAGTTCAAAAACGGAAACTACCGCTTCATCATTGCCACTGATGTAATAGCACGTGGTATAGACATTTCGGAGGTAACACACGTTATAAACTTCGATATGCCTGAAGCGCCGGAGTTGTACATCCACCGCATAGGCAGAACCGGGCGCGCGGATAAAAAAGGCATATCCATCTCATTTGTAACAGAGAAGGAAAAAGAACAGCTTGGGCAAATCGAAGCGTTGATGAATTATAGAGTGCCCGTATTACCCTTACCTGACGATCTCGAGATATCAAGCGTACTGACGGACGATGAAATGCCCAAAGTGCGGATGAAAGAAGTACTGATAAAACTCCCGAATATATATGAGGGAGGAGGAGCATTTCATGAGAAGCTGGAGAAGAACAAAAAGGTTAACGTCAAAATCCGTCATACCGATAAAATGATGCAGAAATATGGCAAGCCTAAGAAACGCGCACCGAAGAAGAGGTAAGGCAAGATTTGCCGTAAACTACCATCAATACTACTGTTTACCTAAGAATAAAAACCCAGCTAGTCATGGTTTGGCGGGGCTCACCATGACACTCTTCTTTTTGCTTTTTTATAAAGCTGATAAATGATTGTTATTAGATTGTACAATGGTACCGCCCCAGGAGTCCAAGAGTTCTCATGATGTACTTTTTTTAGTTTACTAATTTCAGTGCGCTGGAAGGCGCTTTCAGCCAATTGATATTTTGTAAGTGTATGGTAAACGAGAGGCTGCGCACAAACGTATTCTTATGGCCGTAGGTATTGTCCAGGCAATTTTGAAAGTCGCTGCTCATGAGTACCGGGCAGTAGACGCTGATAATATCCTTGATGAAATAAACTTCTATCCCGCCATCATACAGCAGTGTAGTACTTTTAATATTGGTAGCGGTATGATTGTAATTTGGTATGAGCCCGGCATCAAAGAAAAGCCGGATGGGCAGCTTGCCAAGCGGCAGGTCGGTCTTCAGGTTCAATGTTGCCATCCAGTTGTCGCTACGGGCTGCGCCATTGTGAACCGGAATTTTAAACCCACCCTCTTGTATGGATATCTGTTGCGCCGCGAGCCTGTTAGACTCATTCCTGCCAAGGTATGTACCATCGTAGAAATAGTCGTCTGTACCGGAGTAGCTGGCATTAAGCTGATACCTTGATGTTAATGCAGGGTTCCCGCTTATGGGCAGGAACTTACCGAGGAAGCCCCGCACATACAGCGACTTGTTCTTTTTGTTGTAGTCGATACGCGCGTTAGCCTCACCACATATTTTAGCAAAATCTGCACCCAACTGACCTTCAATGCTATAGTCGAAAGGATTGTAGGCACTCTTGTTTTGATGCGTATAACGCAGCAGTCCGTACATTTTTTGTTCTGTCTTTAATACAGGCTTGCTGGCACTATCTGTACCAAAATCTATATTTTCTTCGGTAATGTTGTAGCCTTTCAATAGTAAGGTGCGGGTAACAGGGCTTCGCAGATCATGTTCATTGAATGTAAAACATAGAGAAGGCGCCATCTTAGTATAGCGGGCATAGAGTGGATCGGGGAGGTTTACATGCGTCTCATCGAAATGAAATGTCTTTGCGTCTGCCTGTAGCATTATTTCTTTGAACAGGTTTTCAGAATACCACAGATACCCCACAGAGCCAGCGCCCGTAAATGCCTTTGTAGCGAACGAATACATGGGCGCAAGCGCATAGCGGAACCTGTTCTCCGGCAAAGTAAGGTCGTGTATCAACAATACCGGCATCAGGTGGTCGTGGGTGTTATATCCCACATAGGGCTGAATAAATATCTTGTCCTTCTCTGATTCATTAAGGCCCAATGAAGGCTTAACCTTTAGACCGAAATGATGGAACAACGCCTTTCTCCGGTAAACATTATTATCTTTCTTCCCATCCGGTATGTCCTGGTTTATCTTTAGTTTGTTCCAGTCGGCGGCGGGCATATTCAGCGTAGTGCCTTTTTCAAAGGGCTCTGACCATATGCTCGCCACCATTGAATCATCTTTGTACACGTCCACCAGCACAGGCGCTTTAACTCCCGTATTGTTTTTTACAATAATAAAACCCTCATCAACGGTAGTGATCTTAAAATCTATCTTCCTGTCCGACTTCAATGCATCAAAGAACCAGTCTACCGGTTTCGATGTGTTCTTCTTCAGGCAAGCCCTGAAGTCTTCGGGATAGGGATGGTGAAAATGCCACTTTTCATAGTAGTCTTTCATCGCCTTCCCGAAATCGTCTTCCCCTACATACTTCTCCAGCCATTTAAGTGTAAGCGCTGTTTTATAGTATACATCAAGGCCATAATTAAGCTTGGTAAATTCTGGTGCGGGCTGCTCTATCGCCTGGTCCATGTGGGTAGCAGCATGCTCATAGTACAGCAATGTTTCATCAAGCGCTATTTTCACACCCCTTGCAGTGTCTTTCTCTAAAGCTTTAGATGTCTTCTGTTCGTAAAATGTATTGAAGCCTTCGTCCATCCATGGATGCTCACGCTCATTGCTGCCCAGCATTCCGTAAAACCAGTTATGGCCCAGTTCATGAATGATCACTGTCCGCAATCCTGTTCTTACCGTTTTGTCTATAATAGTAACAGTGGGATATTCCATACCGCCGCCTGCATGCATATCGCCCAGCACAGCCTTTACGGTTTTGTATTGGTACGGCCCTACCCATTTGCCGTAGTGCTTTACGGTTTCCTTCATATAGTTGGTCGCATCCTTCCACTCATGCTGGTAGGATGGCAGGAAAGCCGCCCATGCGGTCACCAGTTGATTATTGCCGGGTGAGTAAACCGTATCCTTCCGCACTATCCAGCGCTTATCGGCGAACCAGGCAAAATCATGCACATTATCCTCGTGATAATGCACCGTCTTCATTTCCAAAGTACTCGATGGCATCCCCTTGTTGTATTGCGTATCGGCAGGCGGGGGTTGCTGGGCAAGCGAGTCAAGCCATTTGTTCTCATGCTCATCCATGCAGTTGCCGGTTGCCATCAGTATATAGTTTTCCGGCAGGGTTATATTCACATCGTACGAACCATACTCACTGAAAAACTCTCCCTGGTCGAGGTAAGAGATGGGGTGCCATCCTTTCTGGTCATATACCGCAGGCTTCGGGAACCACTGCGAAATAAAATATGCTTGCCCTGTATGCCCCATACGAGAAAATACCTTGGGTATCTTCACCCTGAAGGGAGTAGCTATTGTTATCTTTTGGCCCGGCAGCAGTGGCTTTAAGAGGTCAATGCGCGCGATATCGGGTACGTTTTCGGCGCTGAAATGCTCCACGCTTTGGCCATCTATAGTAAACTGCAGGCTATCTATATATCCCCTGTCTTTGGGTTTGGCATAATAGAACGAAGTATTGCCATTCAGGTCCAGTTGCCGGGCAAAGGGTGTACGATCATTTTTATACCCGTTTGGCCAGAGGTGCATATATATGGAGCGAAGCGTATCGGGTGAGTTGTTGGTATAAGTAAGCTCCTCATAGGCATCAAGAAAATGAGTCCGGTCGTTGAGCCGCACATCGATCCTTGTGTCTACCCGCTGCTGCCACGCCGGTTGTGCAATGGAAGTATGTGCGATCAGGACCGCAAATAGGAAAATAAATCGCTTCATGCCGCTAAAATAAGCCAAAACCTGTGAGATAAGCGTAAAGTATTGTGTGATGCTGATTTGTGGTTTACCTTTAAATAAAATCTATTGCGCCGGAAGTACAAACGCTGCCACAGCAAATTTATTTTGATGAAACCTTATTTATTATCCGCATTGTTTTTCATTTTTCTTGCCCCGTCCGCAATCGCACAACATCATGCGGTGCGCGACACCGCCAAACCGAGAAGAAACTATAATGGCATTCATGGCACTGACTATATATCGCTTGGAGCAGGAAAGTACTCTAACGTTAGCGCCACCCGCCCGGCGATGAGTATTGCATTGCTTGCAGAATACAGGTACCACCACCTTTACGCAAATGCCGGCCTGGGAGGCTATTTAATGACTGCCGATGTTCCGGAGAGCAACCTTTATGGATCGCTGACACAGACCAGCAGGTTTTTACTGGCTTTACCAATGGGGGCCGGATTCATCACCACTAATAAAAAGCGTATCACCATCCAGTTGGGAGCCGACATTCCCTGCCTTTCCGAAATCAGCTTCAACGCCAAAGAAAGGGGATTTGCGATAGCGCCACGACTCTCCGTAACCAAGGACCTTCGCAAGAGAAAAAGAGCCGTAGGAGCAATGATACATGGGCTTTTCAATATACAGGAACACAATCCAGCATCGTATAATCCAACTTACATTGGGTTAGCTTTATTTGCGAGGTATTATTAGAGATTTAATCTATCCCACCCTTCTCCTTCACATAACCTGCAGCTGCAAAGCGAGGCTTAAGTAGCCGCAGCATCTGTAGTAGCACAGACAATAATATCAAACCCATACCACCCATAAAACCCCAGTTAAGGTCGGTAGTGCCTTTATTGAAGATGATCTCCCTGTTTTCGTTGTAAAAGAGGAAAGCAAGCAGAATGCCATATACCGGCTCCAGGTTCACGGACAAAGTAACTGTGAATGAACTTAACTTTTTCAGTGCATTCAGCGCTAGCGACTGCGCCCATACGGTGCAGCAAAGGCTCATGATCACCAGCCACAGCCAGTCGTTATGCTTCCATTCTGAACTGAGCAAGCTGGGCGATGCCGGTAAAAATATTGTTTGTGGCAGGCAATAAAACACCACAGGCATCAGCAACGAAATAAACACCCAGCCGGTTGCCATCTCGTAAAACACCATTGTGCGCGAGGGGTATTTATTGGCTATCTTTTTATTCAGCACCGTGAATACCGAACTAAGGATAGCCGCAGTGACCCCGCAGGCAATACCGAGCCCGTAAAACTTCTGAAAACTATAAATGAGGTATACTCCAAGCAATGCCAGTGAGCCCAGCAGCATCTCCTTTACATCATACTTTCCATTGTTTACCAGCGGATCGAGCAGCGAGGTGAAGATACTTGCTGTGGAAAGGCACACCAGCGCAATAGAAATATTGGCAAACTTTATGGCTCCGTAAAATGCTACCCAGTGCAAGCCCATCAGGAAACCAATAAGGGCGAGCTTCCTTATGTCTTTTGGCTCGGGTTTTACCCATTGCTTGCGGTACATGATTATCCCAGCCATTAAAACGGCAGTCATGAGCATACGGTACCACACCAGCACAGGCGCATCCAGCGAAATAGCCCTACCCAGTACACCCGTAAAACCCCATAAGACCACAGCAGTATTCAGCTGTATCAGCGCATTCTTCATCAGGGTGCAAACATAGCAGGTATTTTCAACAGGCTCAACATTTTCAAAATAAAAACGAAAAGCCGGCAGCGACTCCGGCTTTTCTGTTTTTCATGGGGAACGGCATTATTTTTCTATCACAAAATGCAGTGCTTTATGCTCTGTTCCGCACACTACATTCAGCAAGTACATACCATTTGCAAGGTTTGAGCCCAATTCGACTACTTCATTAACTGAACCATCTTGCACGTTTGCATCGTGATGGTAAACTACCATACCGAGCATATTCGTTATTTCAAACATCATAGGTGAATATCCGCCACTAGCCTTTACGGTGAATGTGCCTTTATTGGGGTTTGGCAATATATTCAAGTCCAATGGCAGTGCGTTTACCACTACTGGCATCGCTGTTGATGACGCGGTGCCATCATTGCCATAAACAGTATGAATGACACTGACAGCGCCCGGCGCAATAGCTGTAAGCGTACCGCTATTGTCAACAGTCGCTACTGTATTGTCACTGCTTGTCCATTCGCCAGCTATTGCCTCGGTAGCCAAGGTAAGTGTTTGGCCCACCGTAGTCGTAGTTGTTCCGCCGCCAGATGTGCCATGCGGAGCAGGGCTGGCAGATACGTTCTTTGTAGCCGTTGCGAGGCATCCATTTATATCCGTCACGGTGTAGGCGATGGTTGTAACGCCTGACGATGCAAGTGCGGTTGCAAGGCCGCCTGCATCGATTGAGATAACTGTGGCGTGATTGCTGCTCCATACGCCGCCTGAGGTGCCGTCTGTAAACAATACCGGAGCGCCTGCCATTGAAACCGTTGATGGACCTGCTATCGCCCCCACCACAGGCAGAGCGTTCACTGTTATTGTTGATGTAGTGTTACAACCCGAAGGAACGGTATAGGTCATTGTAGCCGTGCCTGCGCTTACACCTGTTACTGCACCCGAGGCCGTGATAGTAGCCACTGAAGTTGAACTGCTTGTCCAGGAAAGGCCGGGCGTAGTAGCATCGGTTAAAAATATTTTACTGCCCACGCATACACTTGATGGCCCCGATATGGATGCGGGCAAAGCGTTAACTGAAAGTGTGTAGGTCCTGTAACAAGTGCCGCCGAGAGAATATGTTACCGTTGCTGTGCCCACCGATATGCCGGTTACCAGGCTGCTTGCAGTGCCCGTAGATACAACCGACACCCCACTGGTACTGCTCCATGTGCCACCCGGGGTAAAGTCGCTCATTGTTATTGAGGCACTTATGCAAACCCTGTTGGTACCACCAATGCCCGATGGCGCGGAAACTACTGTAACCGGTTTCGTGGTGCTGCAACCGCTCAAAGAATAAGTGATGTTTGCTGTGCCCGCAGAAACACCGGTTACTGTACCTCCAGTGCTTACAGCGGCTATTCCTACGCTGCTGCTTGTCCACGCGCCACTGGGAGTGGCATCCGTGAATGCAGCAGACAGCCCGATGCATACGGTAGTATTTGTAGCACTTATCGGCGTCATTGAGGTTATCGTTACTGTTACAGCCCTGTTGCATCCGGATGGAAGCGCATAGGTGATATTTGCTGTGCCTGCGCCAGCTCCGCTCACCACCCCTGTGGTCAGCCCTACAGTTGCCACAGCTATATTATCGCTGCTCCATGTGCCGCCAGTTGTACCATCTGCCAGCGTAGTAGTACCACCCAGGCATGCAGATGGTGCGCCTGTGATAGCAAGTATGGCATTCACTGTAACAATAACAGATGCCTTGCAGCCATTGGCATCGGCAAATGTAACGGAGGCAGTGCCGCCTGCTATCCCATTTACTATACCAGTGCTGCTACCAATAGTCGCTACAGCACTATTGCTGCTGCTCCATGTACCGGTAAGCGCAGAAGGATCGCTAAGCGTTTCCGTTGCTCCTGCACAAACCGGGGCATTACCGGTTACAGCAGGCGGTAATCCATTTACAGTAACCACCCTTGTTGCGCGACATCCTGTGCCGATGGTATATGAAATTGTGGTAGTGCCGGCAGCTATACCGGTTACCACACCCGAACCGCCAATTGTTGCGACACTGGTGTTGCTGCTTGTCCATGAAATGCCGCCAGTAGTAGCATCACTCAAAAATGTAGTTCCTCCTACACATACCGACGCCGTGCCGGAGATAGCCGCGGGCAATGGCTTTACGGTTTCGGTTAAGGTCCTGTAACAACCTGTGGGGAGCGTATACGAAATGACCGATGTGCCTACAATAACCCCAGTAACGCCGCCTGTTCCATTGATCGATACATTAGCGTTCGAAGCACTCCATGTACCACCGGGAGTAAAATCGCTTACTGTCATATCGGAACCCGCACATACACTGGTGGCACCCCCAATGCCGGAAGGCAACGCATTCACCGTTACAGCCGTAGGTGTTACAACACCACCTACAGTGTGAGAAATAGTTGCGGTGCCAGCCCCCACACCGGTCACCACACCGGCCGTGCTTACTGTAGCCACGAATATATTGCTGCTGCTCCAAACCCCACCGGAGCCACCGCTCAACAAAGTTGTTGATCCTACACAAATGCCTCCGGAAGGAGCCGCAGTAACCGTTACCTGCTTTGTAGCGGTGCAGCCAGACACCACATAGGATATCGTAGCTATGCCCGCAGCCATGCCACTTACCGTGCCAGATGCATTCACTGTGGCCACAGCAGTATTATCACTGCTCCATGTGCCGCCGGGAACGCCATCGGATAAAGAAATGCTACTGCCCTCTACTACAGTACTGCTGCCCATAATGGCAGGCGTGGTCAATTGCACAACTGATGCATTGAATGATGAGCCTCCATCCGGGCCATCGTTATAACCTACAAATACATGTCCAGGCCCGGGCGCAACGATTGAAAAGCTGGAACCTGCACTGCCTGAAAACCCCGCGTTCCCCAGTGTAGCCCATGTGCTGCCGTCCCACTTCATAACAGCAGCCTTATGGCCGATACCGTAATCCTCATAAGCTACATATATATTGCCGCTGGCGTCCACTGTCATTGCCAGGTGGTCCGCGGTATCATTCTGGAAAGCAGCACCACTTACACGGTCCCATGAAAAACTACCCGGCGCACATTTAAAAACATTGGAACTATTGTAGGCGGATGTTGGATCTACATAACCCACATATACATTGCTGCTGCCATCTACCGTCAATGTCGCGCTGGTATAGCCGGCCACTTCTATATCATGCTGCTGCCAGTAGCTGCCGCCAGCCGTGAAATAATAAACCAGGTAGGCATTGCCGGCCGCGGGATCGAGAAACATTATATAGATGGTACCATCCGGTGCAATGGCTATAGATTCGTTCGGGCTGCTGCCGGGCGGCGTAGAAAGGATAGGCGCTAAGCCTACAATATCCCAGACGCCGCCAAACTTATACACACTTGGCCCGCCACCGGCTGCGCCATCCTGGAACATAACATAAGGATGCCCACTGCCGTCAATAGCTATTTTTGTGTAGTATCCTGTTCCGGCAGATACCGGTCCACCGCCCACAAGCACCCAGGCGCCGCCGGTGTATTCCTTCACCGTGGCCTTGCCGCCATTTGATCCGTCGGCATAGGCTACATAAATGTTATCGCTGTTATCTATAGCAATGGAAACGTATGACGCATTTGGAGCGGATATTGTTCCACCACCAACGGGAACCCAACTGCTGCCATTATACTTCACAACCGTTGCCACATTCGAGTTTGCGCCGTCTATATATACGACATATGGTGTTTCTCCACTACCTAATGCCATAGCCGTAGATGGGCCTGCCGCAGGAGAAATATAGCTGCCCACAGGCTCCCAAAAATTGCAGGAGACTACCGGCGCGGCAAGTACCGGCAGAGAGATAAGCACGCTGGCGATAAATGTGACCAGTATGCAGATAAACAACAAAAACGCCCTGAATAAAGAATGCTCTTTAGTATCCTTATGATTACGGGCAGCTGTACCGTATGGTAATACCTGTTTTTCCATGATAATTCAATTTTATGGTGAATTGAAATAAGCTTTGATAACACTAAGCTAGGACGAACAGCAAAAGGCTTTTTCCCTATGTTGAGAACATAAAGTGTCGCTGTTGAGAAAACGTCTTTTTTTGTGGAAACGGGGAACAACGCAAGCTCCTCACGGGCTTACAGTGAAGAGCATATCAATAATAGCAGTGTTCAGCTGTATAGGCGCATTCCTCAGCCGGGGGCAAGTATAACAGGTATTCAAGCAGAGCGCTACATTTTACTGAATGGCATCCTCCTGCAACTGAACAACAAGGGACACAGGCAAGACCACACTAAAGACAGCGCCATCGCCAGGCTTGCTCCTGGCCCTTATGAACCCCTTATGGTTATCCACTATCTTTTTGCAAATGGCAAGCCCTATTCCGGTGCCATCATATATGTTGCCATTCAACCGCTGGAACAAGCCGAAAATTTTATCGCCAAACTGTTCATCGAAACCTATACCATTGTCTGAAATGTCAATGGATATATATTCTTCTGCAACAATATTCATTTCCTGCGCTTGTTCTTTAGTCAGTTTCTTTTGCTTGATGACGATAACCGGTTGTTCTTTATTATTAAATTTTAAAGAATTAATGATCAGGTTTTGGAACAACTGCCGCATCTGACCCGGAACGGCATTTATTTTTGTCAATCCGTCCACATATATCCTGGCATTTTTCTCCTTTATATTTATGTCGAGATCGTCAAGTATCTGGTTAAGTATTTCATTCAGATTCACGGGAGTTAGCGAAAACTCGCTCTTTGATAACTTTGACAATGTAAGTACATCGTCTATCAGTATGCGCATACGGTTTGATGCTGTGATCATCTTTTCGAGGTACTTGCTCTGTTGTGAAGATATGTTGTCTCCAACTTTATCTTTAAGCAAATTGCCGTACACCATTATTTTGCGCAATGGTTCTTTAAGATCATGTGATGCTACAGATGCAAATTGCAACAGATCATAATTGCTCTGCTCAAGTTTCGCGTTTATTTGCTGCAGGTCATTGGCCGCTTTTTGCAGTTGCCTGTTACTGCCGGAAAGTAATGTAGCCGCATGCTTCTTCTGTGTCGTGTCTGTGAATGTTATCACTACTCCGTCTTTCATCCTGATAGCGTCTATATCGTACCAGTTGCCGTTAATACTGTTTTTGTATTCGGCATGAAAAGGCTCATCATTCTCTGCGACTCCCACAAGTTCATGAAAAAATATGTTGACCTGCAGTTCCGGGTTCTTCAATATCTGTACACCACGAAGCTCACCGCCGTTCCTCACCATTATTTCAGCCGCATTATTATTTGCCGCAATAATCTCAAAGTCAATTATCGCGCCTTTGTCCGATTTTATTGATTTAAGTGCAATTATTCCATTGGGTGATGAGTTGAAAACAGCTTTCACAATTTCATTCAGCCCCGTGATCTCAGATATATCAATGAAATTCACAACCACTCCGTCCTGGCTTCTATCCTGTCTTACATACGGTGAAATACGCATCAGGAAACTTTTTTCGTCATTCAACACTATCTCCTTTTCCAAGGGTTGGCCTGTATTAATTACAGCCTTTATCTCGTTTACAAAATTGAGCTGTTTAAAATTTGTTGAAATATCTGTAATTGACCTGCCAATGTCATTTTCTATGAGGTTTATCTGGGTAGTAGCTGCCGGGCTGAATTTTCTGATTATCAGCTTTTTGTCTATCAACAGCTGGCCGATATTAGAATTATGAAAGTAGTTATTCATATCATCGTTCAGCTCTATCATTTCTTTGATCTTGAGCTGGTGCTCGGCATTTACTGTGTGCAGCTCCTCATTAAGCGATTGCAGCTCTTCGTTTGTGCTTTGCAGCTCTTCGTTGGCCGATACTATTTCTTCATTACTTGATTGCAGCTCTTCGTTGGCAGACTCCACCTCTTCTATTACGGCTTGCAAATTTTCCCGCACATCGTTGAGCTCCTGTTCCAGCTGGCCTACCCTTTCTGATTCACTAACTCCGCTTTTCTGTTTAGCGACCTCACGTTTTGTTTTCTCCTTCAGTTCTTCTTCCAGCACAATAAACAAAAATGGCTGCAGGTAATCCTTTTGCACCATGTAAGGCTTCACTATAATGTTTACAAATCGAATCTCTTTGCCCTCCTGCACCTTTACATGCTTTGCCACCACGCGTTCATTCGTTTGCATCGCCTTTCGTATACTTATACCTAATGCTATGGACAAATCTGTAGGCACCAATTTCAGCAAATTGAAATTAAAACTGCCCTGCGGAAAATTCATAAAGTTGCGGAAACTACCTATTGCCTGCTTCACGTCAAGGTCCTTATCTATGTATATACCGGCATATTTATGTTCTTCTAACAGCGTCTCCTTGAATATATCCGAAATGCTGTTTAATGCATTCTTAGATTTTGAAACAGAAAAAGGAGTGTAACCCTCTTTAGATAAAGGTGCAAAGTAGGTATCCGTGTGCAATACCCTGGCTTTCGCAGCACACTTGTATATCTTCCACTTTTTATCTACATCCTGCATATATTCCTTTATGGCACCCAGGTTTTCACTCGGCCCTAAAAACATATAGCCACCTTCAATTAGTGAAAAATGGAAGGACTGCAGTACTTTTTTTTGTAGTGCAGGATTCATGTAAATAAGCATGTTGCGGCAAGAAAGCAGGTCTATCTTTCCAAACGGAGGGTCCTTGGTTATATCATGTTTAGCGAAGATGACCATCTTCCTGATCAAAGGAGAAACTGTATAATTGTCACCTTCCCTTACAAAGAAATTCTTTATCCGCTCCGCCGATACATCTTTCAATGCGTCTTTTGAGTACACTGCTTTTGATGCCACGTTCAGGGCGTCCTGGTCTATATCAGTTGCAAATACCTTTACGCTTATATCGTATGCTTTTTGGTTGTACAAAAATTCTTGGCAAAGCATAGCCAGCGAATATGCCTCCTCTCCGGTGCTGCAGGCTACGCACCATATCTTAATTGTTTCATTATCCTTTTTATTTATAAACAGGGCTGGCAGTACGCGTGCCGCAAGTATTTCAAAAGCTTCTGCATCTCTGAAAAACTTGGTAACATTGATCAGGAATTCCTTGCTTAGTGTTCTTATTTCTTCCTCATTGTTTACAAGATACCTGTAGTAATCTTCGATGGACTTAATATTTTTTTCCATCATTCTCTTCATCAACCGACGGCTTATTGTGGGAAGCTTATACCGGCTAAAATCATTTAATGTTACACTGTGCACCAGCTCCAGTATATCCCGGAGCAGCAATTCATCTTTTTTATTCAGTTCATTGAACGATTTGATGAGCGGCGCTTCGTTTATGTATTCAATGAGCTCATCGCCCATCATTTCCGGAGAAAGTATCAGGTCAGCATAGCCGGTATTTATCGCGCTGTTGGGCATCCCGTCAAACTCTGCGGTTATCGGATCTTGCACTATAATCACCCCGCCCTCACTTTTTATCGCCTCTATGCCCTTGGTTCCGTCAGTCCCCGTCCCGGAAAGAATAATGCCTATCGCTCTGCTGCCTCTTTCTTTTGCGAGTGATTCAAAAAACACATCAATGGACAAGGCAGGGTGCGCGCCCTTACTTTTATCTTCAAGTTTCAGGCGGCCGGCCTTGATCCTCATTATTTTTTTGCTAGGGATCAGGTAAACGCAGTTAGCTGTGACCTGCATGTTGTCTTCAGCTTCAAAAACCTGCATGGCGGTATGTTTTGCCAGCAGTTCGCCCATAAGGCTTTTATAATCCGGTGACAAATGCTGCACAATAACAAAAGCATAGCCGGTTGTAACCGGGATATTGTCAAAAAACTCCTGAATTGCTTTCAATCCTCCTGCTGACGCTCCAATACCGATTATATTCAGGTCATTGTTGTTATCTTTGGTTGTTACTTTTTTATCCACCATACCTTATTCGTTGGTAACAGATTTTGAAAAATAAAAAACTATGCCAATAAATCTATGAAAGAAAGAATGAAAATTTTACTAATAGAAGATGATGCGGACGATGTTGAACTTTTACAGGAAGCATTGTCAAATAATGGCCTTGAATACGATATGCACGTAATCAACGATGGCGCGGAGGTAGCTCCATACCTGAAAAGAATGACTGAAAGCCCCGACATTATTGTTATGGACCTCAACCTGCCAAAGGTGCATGGAAAAGATATACTCAAGGGCATAAAATCATCACCTTTATATAGTGGCATACCGGTTGTTGTGCTTACAACGTCCTCATCAGTACAGGACAAAAACTATACGCTGGGGCTCGGAGCAAATGATTTTTTAATAAAACCTACCAATACGAGCGGACTTTACCATGTTGTATCGGTTATAGTGAATATCGTTGCAGGCGCTGACAAAGGTTAAGAATTATCCGCCCGCGTTCCCAAACTATGATAAAATGCCGGTATCGTATACCGGCATTTTATGTATTTCATAGTAAGGGTGCGATTTTGTCAGAACATGTATGATGAAAAACAAGCCCATCAAAAAAATAACGTACATAACCTGCTAAATAATTATTTTTGTTTGTTTTCTGAACATAACCATAATAATCACTGTTTTCGCCGCTAGTAAATGAACAACTCGTATACCGACCTCGTACAGCAAACCTTCCACTTTCCGCAGGAAGGCTTTGATACCACTGACAATAATACGCTCCAGTTTAACGGGGTGGACATGCAAGCCCTGATAGACAAATACGGTACGCCCTTCAAGATGACATTCCTGCCCAAAATAGGAATGCAGATAGCCAAGGCAAAGAAGATGTTCAACGATGCTATTAAGAAACACAAGTACGATGGCAGGTATTATTATTGCTACTGCACTAAAAGCTCACACTTTTCTTTCATAGTTGAGGAAACACTGAAGCACAATGTGAACCTTGAAACGTCCTTTGCTTACGATATAGATATCATCTGGCAGCTTTATAAGCGCAGAAAGATAACTAAGGACATATTCATCATCTGCAACGGCTTCAAAACCCGGCAGTATACGCGCAACATTGCCAAGCTCATAAACGAGGGTTTTAAGAATGTAATACCCATCATTGACAACAAGAATGAATTTGACGATTACAAGAAGTCAATAAGGGCGAAAGACCCGGTGAACATCGGTATACGTATTGCCAGTGAAGAAGAGCCCACGTTCGACTTCTATACGTCGCGCCTTGGCATACGCAGCCGCGATGTACTGGAGTTCTATGTAGACAAAATAAAGGGCAACGATAAATTCCGCCTTAAGATGCTGCACTTCTTTATGAACAAGGGCATAAAGGATGATGTATATTACTGGAGTGAGCTCAACAAGGTACTGAACATTTACTGCCAGCTTAAGAAAGTATGTCCAGAACTTGAGGCCATCAACATAGGCGGCGGGTTGCCGATAAAGCATTCCCTCAACTTCGATTACGACTATAATTACATGATCAACGAGATCGTATCTACGATCAAGAAAGTGTGTAAGAAGAATAAAGTAGACACGCCTGATATTTATACTGAGTTTGGCTCGTTCACTGTTGGTGAAGCTGGCGCGGTGGTGTACAGCGTGCTTGACGAAAAAATGCAGAACGACCGTGAGATCTGGTATATGATTGACAGTTCATTCATCACTACCCTGCCCGATACCTGGGGAATTGGCGAAAAATTCCTGATGCTACCTATTAATAAATGGGATAAGGAGTACCAGGAGGTACACCTTGGCGGCCTCACGTGCGACAGCCATGATTTTTATACGTCCGAAGAGCATATTAACGCGGTGTTCCTCCCTAAACTGGAAAAAGAGAAGGGAAAAGACCCGCTGTATATTGGCTTCTTCCATACAGGCGCTTACCAGGATCAACTTGCCGGATACGGTGGTATAAAACACTGTATGATACCGTCACCAAAACATATAGTGGTAGAATACGACAAAGACGGCAACATGGAAGACTGGCTTTATGCCAAGGAACAATCGCCGCAAAGCATGTTGAAGATATTGGGATATATTAAATAATCACCCCAAGACGTCTAAACGGCATTAGAGAATGTAGAGCAAAAACAAATTAGCTCAATCAGGGCTAACAGGTCAAGTTTTTGACACAGCTAAATGCATGGTTCCCCTTAGGGCCAGGACGTTAAATACGTGGCCCACCCTTAGGAGACAATGGCGAGTCGGGAGTTACCTTTATCTTTTCATAAGCCACATTATTGCTTACAAATTCAGGAACAAGCTCCTTCATGAGGTACACCGTCTCCAGCGTATAATGCTGCTTGGCGCTGCTGATCAGTTTGTTGATGCGCTTTTCAACAAGATCAAAGTCGTACTGGCGCACATCGGCTATCATTATCTTCTCGTGGTAGGTAGGGCGAGAATTTTCAGCATTGCTCAGTAATTCCTCGTAAAGTTTTTCACCCGGCCTCAGGCCCGTGTATACAATGCGTATATCCACATCCGGCTCCTTGCCTGCCAGCTTTATTACTTTACGGGCAAGGTCTGATATCTTCACCGGCTTACCCATGTCGAACACGAATATCTCACCACCCTGGCCCATTACCCCTGCCTCAATTACCAGCAGGCAGGCTTCGGGGATGGTCATAAAATACCTGGTTATCTCGGCATGCGTCACCGTAAGCGGACCACCTTTCTCCAGTTGTTTTTTGAACCTGGGTATAACGGAGCCATTAGAACCAAGTACATTGCCAAAACGCGTGGTCACAAACTTCGTTGCCTGCTTTGTACCCTCGCTACCATCGGCGTCCTTAGTGAGGTGCCTGTAGTAACTCTGTGTATATATTTCCGCTATGCGCTTGGATGCGCCCATTACGTTGGTTGGATTCACAGCCTTATCGGTAGACACCATTACAAACTTTTCCACATCATTAGCCACAGAAAGCTCTGCCAGTGTTTTGGTGCCGAGTACATTGTTCATTACGGCTATCGATGGATTCTCTTCCATCAGCGGAACATGTTTGTATGCGGCAGCATGGAAGACGATCTGCGGGTTATACACCTCAAACAGGTGCTCCATACGTTGCCGGTCGCATATATCGCCCAGGTAGCCCTTCACATTCGCATTCTTGTGTTTTTCCTGTAGCTCCAGCATGAACTCATGCATTGGCGTCTCCGCCTGGTCGCAAAGTATGAGCAGGGATGGACGGTACTGTATCAGCTGCCTTACCAGCTCGCTGCCTATTGAGCCGGCGGCGCCGGTAACCAATATCTTTTTACCCTTAAGCTCGGTATAGATAGCCTCGTTATGTATCTTAATAACTTCGCGCTCCAGCAGGTCTTCAATGTTTATATCCTGTAGTTGTTGTGTGTCCAGCTTGCCGTTCAGCCAGTCCAGCATGGCTGGTACCTGCTGGATGCGTATGCCGTTCGCAAGGCAATTGTCCACCAGGTCGTTCAGCTTGCCGGCTTCCATGTGCTTGTTTGCGAGGATCAGCAGTTCCACTCCTTCGTTCCTTAGCTTTATGAGGCTGGCCTCGCTGGTGCTGTAGATAGGTATGCCCTCTAGCAGCTTACCCGCAGTGCTGAACGAATCATCCAGGAAAGCCACCACCTGCATATCGGCATTCGGCAGGCTGTTCATTACCTTCTTAATATGCAGCCCGTCAGCAGATGTATCGTATACTACCACCTTTTTCTTCAACACCTTATCACCCTGTGACAAAGACTTGTAGAAATTAAAGCAATACCGCACGAGCAGGCGGTAGGAGATAATGCAAAATGTAGTAATGAAGAAGTTAATAGCTACTATCTGCAGCGTAAAATAGTTACCATTTTTTAAGACGAACGTATTGAGGACAACATACAGAAAGGCGGCGATCGCATTCACCATCACTAACCTTGAAGTATCCTCAAGATTAGTAAACCTAACTATCCCCGCAAAACTCTTGAAAATGTAAAAAAGTACCGCATTTATTACAAGCACTACCCCCACCATAAACCTCATACCGTTGACCGCATGTTCCCAGTTAAAGTTCATCTTCAGCATTCTCGACAGGAAAATGCAAAAGCAGACCAGGAAAAGATCAAACAGAAAAACTAACCACCGTGGAAGAATACGTATTTTATGCGCCATAGATGCTCCTTTTTTAATATATCCGTGCCAAAAAACAAACTTTCGATCTATAGGGTAAGAGATACAATACTACGAAAAAATCACCGTTAACAGAGATAGGGAGAGAGAGTTAATAGAGGTTTCACATGTGATCATGACAGGGAAAGGAAGAAAAATCATTATGTAAAACCGGGCAAATCCTTAATTATTAACACTGCAAAAATTGAACCAAAATGTTAAATAAAGTTAACAAAAAATAATCAGAAAGCAATCATTATCAATTTATTTACGGGTAAATGACAAAAAAGGATGTTGGTGCGTAAATAGGAAAATACAACAGAATTATTAACTTGCAGTATGGATACAAATAAGCAAAACAAACCAGCCACCGGAGCTAAACCGGCAAAAAAGGCTGCAGTAAGGCTGCCATCAAAGCCGCTATCTTTCTCAAACCAGCCAACCGCCAAAAACGGGAAGCAATCTAAGGCTTCTATAAACAGCGGCAAAAAAGGCGGGGTTAACCTTATGAGGAAGCTTTCGGGTATGTAAAAAATCAGCCTTCATTCAGCCGGAGCATCGCATTATCAATGGACTGAAAAAAATCCTGTGGCTGAAAAGTGCGCCAGTTTATGCTGTCGATAAGCGTTATGTAACGGTCTATATGCGACCGGCGAATATCATATTGTGTTTGTTCCGGCATATTAACGGAGACTAACCATCCGCCATCATCTCTTATATCTTCCACCCACTCCTCATAGTAGTCGGTGTCACCACTATGAAAATTGAGCACATTTTCGGTAATAAGAATGAATTTGCTGATATGCTTTGCTATCATCAGGTCTATCACAGACCGTTTTAAGTGCATTATGTCATTCTCCACAGCATCATTCCATTCTCCTATCAGTTCTATTATGGCATAGCTCAGCTCATAGTCGGCAAACAGCACCTTCATATACAGGGTTTTCGAGCCAAACTCGTCCCACTGTGGGTGTATATAATAGTTATAGACAGTGTTGGAATATTCAAACTCACTGTGCTCTGCCCCGTAAAAAGGAGATGCTTCATCCTCCTCCACAATATATAAGTGCCGCCAGTTGTAGTATGGCTCTATTTCGTGCATTGTAATATCAAATTTACCTTCTGATAAGGAACGGCTAACGGGAACATTTGCGATTCGTGAGTAGAGACGCAAAATCTTGCGTCTCTACATATTTTGGGTCCGCTATTATCATGAATACCCATACAAACTTTATACCAAATTAATTCTTCACAAAAGTCCTTGCTCCCACCTTCATCCCATCTTTCACAAGAATCACGGAGTATACCCCCTGCGCGAGGTCCGCAACATTTATTTCTCCCTTACCTGCTGAAAGCGGACAACCCTGCATTTCGCGACCCAGCATATCAAACAGCTTCACGCTTATTTCATCATTGCTGTTCAGCCCTTTCACCTCGATATTTATTTTCCTGCTGGCAGGGTTCGGGAACAATGCAAATTCAAAATTACCAACTATGGCATTGGCTATAGATTCGGCTGGCGGCAGGTTGTAATATGCTTTTTGCAGGCACCCACCGTGTGAAGTTATTACCCAATAGAATCGTGAACTAACCAATGGAGACGCCAACGTATAGGTCTGCGATGTCGCGCCAGGAATCAGAGTAGAATCAAGTGTGCCCGCAGCATCATAACCCCATTGGTAACTATCAGCGGAGCCATCCGTACAGGTAAAATCGGGCGACGTATACAAAACAGATGCATTGGGAGACGCGGAAGAACCAACATTAGTTACAAAGCTATCTGTCACCGAGCAGCCGGTTATCACCAGTTCTGTTGTAAGCCTGATGACAGCTGTGCCTGAAGCCGTAAAGTTCACGAGCATATTTTGCATATTCGACCCTATGGCGTAAATGTCAGCGTTTGTGGCGGTCCACGTATACAGGAAGCCATCTGTTTGCGGCACACCAGCGCCAATGTTCATGTACATCGAGTTCGAACAAACAGAGCTTCCGGGATTAATGCTAATGCCCGGATGAGTCGGCAGTGCGTCTATGACAACCGACTTCCTTTTAACAGCGGCGCAGCTACCGTAAACAACATATGCAACCGTATCAAGCCCCGGAGAAAGCGCAGACAATACACCATTAACATCGACCGTAGCCAAGGCGGGATTGCTGCTAAACCAATTGCCCCCCGGGGTTTCATCTTGTAATGAGTCAGTGCTGTATACACATACATTGTCGTTGCCGGTAATGCTGTTGATCACTACTTCCGGCCCTACTGTCATCTGCCACCAGGATGTATCGACCGTGCACAATTGAACTACTGTATAAAATACAGTGTCTACGCCCACGGAAAGACTGGAAACCAGGCCCGAAAGAGAATCTACCCTGGTGATATAAGGATTGGTGTGACGCCATATACCTTGCTGCCCGTTAGTACTTAGGTTGAACGAGGAACCGAGACAAAGGGCTGCATAACCGCTTATGGTACCGGCATCAGCTACCGGAGAAACGGTCACAACAGCCGTAACAGCACACCCCTCCGACAACCGGTATGAAATGGTAGCAGTACCTCCACTCGCTCCCGTGATAACCCCGGTGAGCGGTGCAGCAAATGCAACTGAAGGCGTACTGCTGCTCCATGTGCCGCCGGGTACAGAGTCAGTCAGAGTAACAGTATTGGACTCACAGAAATACATTGTGCCCTCTATGACGCCCGGCCCCTGGTCTATGGTCATAAGCATGAACGACATACACCCTCCCGGAATCTGGTACGAAATGGTAACCGTACCCGCCGCAATACCCGTGACGATACCTGTTCCGGAGCCGATCGCTGCCAATGAAGGGTCTGAGCTGCTCCAAAACCCACCCGGAGTAACATCACTCAATAACGTAGTGGAGCTGGTGCATACATGCGTATCGCCTGTAATAGGTGCAGCATAGGTATTTACGGTCAATACCAGTGTGGCTTTACAACCATTGGAAAGTGCATAAGTAACCGTATCTCTTCCAACGTATATGCCGACAACATTGCCCGACAGGTCGATGGTCGCGGATCCGTTGCTGGCGCTCCATACTCCTGCTACGGTAGCATCGCTGAGAAAGATGTGTGAGCCCACACATACGACCGACGGGCCAACGATAGCCGCCGGCGAACGGTCAACCGTTACAATAACAGTTGTAGCACAACCAGTAGGCAACCTGTATGTGATGGTAGCAGTACCCTCGGCTATGCCTGAAATAACACCAGTGAGCGAACCTGCTGTAGCGATCGCAGTATTAGCGCTGGTCCAGTAGCCACCGGGTATACTGTCGTGCAGCACTATGGTAGTGCCATTGCAGAACTCCGGAGCAGTTGGTGTAATAACAGACGGCATTGGGTTAACCGTAACCGTTTTAGTAGTATAGCAGCCTGTACTTATTGAATAAGTGATGGTAGCAGTACCCGTTGCCTCGCCCAGTGCCCAGCCGGAAACGAAACCGATAGAGACTACCGACGTGTTACTGCTGGACCATAGGCCGCCTGCTGATGCATCTGTGAACGGCGTATAATTGGTTTTACACATCACGGCCGAACCGGTTATGGCCGCCGGACCCGGATTGACCACGACCGTTGTCATTACCCTGCAACCCGCACCCAATGAATAAGTGATATTGGCTGTACCAACTGCAGCTGCGGTAACCACGCCAGCGGATGAAACAGCAGCAACAAAAATGTTCCCTGTTGTCCAGGTGCCGCCGGGTACGTCATCGCTCAGAGCTGAAACCGTGCCCACGCATATAGTGGTATTGCCATTAATTGGGCCGGGGAACGGATTGACTGTTACTGTTGCGGTCTTGAAACAAGCGCCTATAGCATACGTAATAGTTGCCGTTCCTGCCGCCATACCGGCCACATTGCCCGATGTGAGGCTTACATTCGCAACAGCGGGATTACTACTGCTCCAAGTACCACCTACGGTAGGATCGGTTAAGAGCGTATAGCTGCTCACACAAACAGAACGGGTGCCATAGATGGCTACCGGATTTGGAGTTACTGTAACGACAGCATTCGCTTTACAGTTGCCCGGCAATGTATAAGTGATAGCGGCAGTACCAGCCGCAATACCGTGAACAACGCCTGTGCTTCCGCCTACCATTGCCACATATATGTTACCACTTGACCATGATCCACCCCCAACAGCAACGCTAAGCGTGATAGAAGATGCGGCGCACATGTTTGCAGCACCCGATATGGGTGCAGGAACCTGGTTGACGGTGAGTGTGGCTGTTCTGATACACCCCACTCCTGAAGTATAAGTTATAGTAGTAGTACCGGGCGCTACAGCATTCGTAAGGCCAGAGAGCAGGCCGATAAGGGCCACGCTACCATTGCTGCTGCTCCAGGTGCCACCGGCAGCAACGTCGGTAAGCAGAGATGATGCACCCGCGCAAACGCTCAGCGCACCGTAGATGGCAGGAGGCAAAGCGTTAACCACAAACGGTGTAGTGATCCTGCAGCCCGTAGAAGCCTGCCTGTAAGTAATGGTTGCACCACCAGATACCAAACCAGACACGATACCTGTAGCAGAGCCCACGGAAGCTATTGCAGGATTACTGCTGCTCCACGTACCTGCACCTGCGGGGTCGCTTAATGAAGTTGTCAACCCGACGCATACGAAAGCACTACCCAATATAGCCGGAGGCAGCGCATTCACAGTTACTGTTTTGGTAGACATGCACCCTGTAGGCAACGTATAAGAAACGATAACCGTACCAATGCTCACGCCTGTAATGTTGCCATAAGCACTCACAGTAGCCACTGCAGCGTTGTCCCCGCTCCATGTACCATATACGGTAGCATCGCTAAGTGTGATCACACTGCCTGCACAGACAGCACCGGGGCCGGTTATCGGCAATGGCAGCGGACGTACGTTCATTATCATTGTGCGGATGCAACCTGTTCCCAGCGTATAGGTTATGATTACACTGCCAGGTGAAACACCCGTAACAAGACCACCGGCATCAATGGTCGCTATTGCTGTATTACTGCTGCTCCATGTGCCACCGGCAGCCTCCGTGAGCGGGGTTGTTAGCCCTACGCAAACATTTGTAAGCCCGCTGATAGGCGATGGCAAAGGATCTACAGTAAGCACAGTCGTCATGATGCAGCTTGTGGGAAGCCGGTAAGTGATTACTGTTGTACCGGCCGATACGCCGTGAGCAACTCCCGAGGCTGCGATAATAGTAGCTACACCGCTGGTACCGCTCGTCCACGTACCCCCAACAGGCGCATCGCTCAGCGTAGTAGTCAGGCCCAGGCACACATGGCCCGATCCTGATATCGGCGCAGGCAGTGGGTCTACTGTTACCACTGCTATGCGCATACAGCCCGTGGGTAAAGTATAGGTGATCTCATTCGTGCCGGCAGTAACACCCGTTACAAAACCAGTGGAACCAACGATTGCATTGCCGGGTGCTCCGGAACTCCATGCGCCGCCCAGAGTAAGATCGGTTAAGGATGTCATCAGTCCGGGGCATACGTGCCTGCTACCGCCAATAAGGTAAGGTAGCGGGTTGACCGTCATAAGAACATATGCGTTGCAGCCGGATATAGAATAAGTAATGCGTGCAGTACCCGCAATTCCCGCTGTTACAACACCGGTCCCCGACCCAATGCCTGCAACCGCCGGGCTGCCGCTGCTCCATACGCCTCCGCCTACAGCGTCGCTCAGGCTTGTCACGATGCCGGGGCACGAAGTCAGCGTACCGGCAATGGCGACGGGCGCCGTATTAACCGTAATTGTTTTCGTCACCAGGCAACTGCTGCTAAGTGCATAAGTAATGATCGTGGTACCTGCCGATACGCCCGTCAACGCACCGGATATTGCACCAATAGTGCCTACCGTGAGATCACTGCTGCTCCATGTGCCCGATGTGAGCCCATCACTTAGTGTGACAAAAGCGCGCTCACAAACACTAGACGAACCATATATAGGCGATGGCCCAACATGCACCGCCAGCGGAACCGTTGCAACACAGCCATTGGCCGCGAGATATGTAATTGTTGTAGAGCCTACAGCAACACCGCTGGCTGTGCCGCTTGTAGAACCAATAGTAGCCAGCCCCGGAGCGCCAGATACCCATGTACCGCCCGGCGTACCATCGCTGAATGTAGTTGTAGAGCCGATACATACATAGGGAGCGCCGCCCGTAATTGTCAATGGAGAAGTATTCACGGTAACAGCCAATGTACGCACACAACCTGTGCCGGCGGTATAGCTAATAGTTGCCGTACCAGCAACAATAGGTATCACTACACCTGTGCCGCTGATACTCGCTGTAGCCGCATCGCTGCTGCTCCAGGTACCGCTAGGCGTAGCATCACTCAAGGTTACCGTAACACCCGTACAATAACTGGAAGGCCCAATTATTACTGCGGGTAATGCTATCACCGCCACAGTAGCAGTGGTACGGCAACCAGTACCAACAACATAAGAAATAGTAGTAGTTCCCGCTGCAATGCCCGTAACGTTACCTGAACCATCAACAGAGCCAATGGCAGTATTGCTGCTGCTCCAGGTACCACCACCAGCGGCATCGCTCAATGCTGTTACCGAACCGATACACACACTCAAAGAACCAGACAACACGGGAGGAGCCGGGTTAACTGTAACGAGATGAATAGCAGCGCAACCTGTACCAAGCGTATAAGTGATGTTAACAGTACCTGCTGTGAAGCCTGAAACAACGCCTGTTCCCGTTACAGCTGCAACGGCAATATCGCTGCTGCTCCAGGTGCCGCCTGTTGGCGTATCGCTCAATGTCATGTTGGAGCCAGTACAAACAGCTGATGCGCCGGATATAGCCGCCGGAAGCGAATTTACTGTAACCGTTCTCCGTGCCATGCAGCCGGTAGACAGTGCATAAGTTATAGTTGTTGTTCCGGGAGCTATACCATTCACATTGCCGCTTCCATCTACGGTACCTATTGCCGCAGTGCTGCTGCTCCACGTACCGCCAGCGGTGGTATTTGTCAATGCAGTAACAGAACCTGCACAGACCGTAGCAACACCCGCAATAGCAACCGGCGTTATCTGCACAGTCAATGTAACCCTGGCATTACAGCCGGTACTCAGCTGATAAGTGATAACCGGGTTCCCTGCTGCAACAGCAGACACAAGGCCCGTACTGGATACAAACGCCAGAGATCCGTCGCTACTGCTCCAGGTACCACCTATGGTGGCATCAGTCAGCGCAGTTGTAGACCCTGCGCAGACTATTGGGCTGCCGGTAATAGCCAATGGTACCGGGTTAACGGTTACTGTCTTTGTAACCCGACAGCCGGTTGTGCCCAATGTATACGAAATAATCGAAGTACCTGCGGAAATGCCAGTTACCCCACCCGATCCATCCGCCGACGCACCCGCGCTAGCGCTCCATGAGCCCCCAGGAGTAGCATCAGTCAAATTCGTGATCAACCCAACACAAACTTTAGCCACACCAGTTATCGGTGATGGCAAAGAATCTACGGTCATGGTCATGGTGTTTATACACCCTGTAGTCAGCTTATAACTTATCGTGGTAGTGCCCGGATTTACGCCCGTCACTACACCACTGCTCACATTTATCGTAGCGAACGTAGTATTACTGCTGGTCCAGGTACCACCCGTCATCGCATCGCTAAGGGCGGTCGTAGACCCGGCACATACGTGCGTGGCGCCGAGAATAGCCGAGGGCAATGGATTAACCGTAACGATCGCGGTTCTTGCGCAGCCAGTATTCAATGCATAGCTGATGATAGTGGTACCTGCGGTAACTCCTGTCACAAAACCATCACCGGAGCCTACTGTTGCAACAGTTGTGGTGTTGCTGCTCCAATGCCCGCCACTGCTGGCATCACTTAGTATCGTAAGTGATCCTTCACAAACATACCTGACTCCCGCTATGGCAAATGGCAGTGGGTTCACCGTTACCAACTGGGTAACATAACAGCCGTTGCTGAGTGTATATTTTATTGTTGCGCTGGCAGCCCCTAATCCCGACACAACGCCCGACGTAGAACCCACTGACGCATAAAGTGGGTTACCACTTGTCCAGGTGCCGCCGGTAATACCGTCGCTCAGCGCAATTGTAGAACCTACACATACCACACCAGGACCCGTAATAGGCGCTGGCGCCTGGTTTACCGTAATAGTCACGCTCCTGGCACAGCCGGTGGGCAGTGTATAAAACACAATCGTAGCGCCTGCGGCGATACCTGTAAGATAGCCTGAAGCGCTGCCAATAGTAGCCGCACTGGTATTGCTGCTGGTCCATGTGCCGCCGGAAATGCTGTTGCTAAGGGTAATATATGAGTTGGTACAGACACTAGATGCGCCGGAAATAACAGAAGGCAAAGTATTTACGGTAACTGTAACATAAGTAAAACTGCCGCCGGGTTGTATGTAAGAAATTCTCGCAGTGCCTGCCGCTACACCAAAAACAGTACCTGAGCTACTGCCTATAGTAGCCACAGCGGTATTGCTGCTGCTCCAGGTCCCCCCTCCGGTTGCATCGGTAAGTGTTGACGACGCACCCACACAGAAACTCAACGTTCCGGTAGGCGTACCGTATGCGAACACAAAGCACAAACCAAGAAGCACTGTAAGGAAAATTCTCTTCATAAATATCTCGTTATAAAAACTGCTCTTGTTATTGAATCATCTTAGCCTCTAGCCCACCCAGTTTTAATATAGCATAAAGGTAACCCGCTACCTTAAAGGCAATATTAAAAAATACAAATCCACATGACCTCTATAACAATTTATCATAGGTCATATACGTATTTCTCAAAGATAAGGATAATGCAGGAGAAAAGAGGGCTACAAACCTGAATTCTGCAAAGAATATTCACACATGGTGATAAGGTGAATTATTGAGTATACTGAACGCCCTGTACACCTGTTCTGCCACTATAAGCCGCACCAGCTGGTGGGGAAAAACAAGATTTGAAAGTGACCAGCATTGGTTGGCTTTTTTCTTTACATTGTCAGTTACCCCAAACGCGCCGCCTATAAGTATAACAAGTGTCTTTACGCCCTGGTTCATGCACTGCTGAAACTGCTGCGACCACTGGATGGAGTTAAGCGACTTGCCGCGCTCATCAAGCAGTACTAAGTAGTGGTTTGGCTGCAGCTTTTTAAGTATCAGTTCTTCTTCCTGCAGCTTAGTTCGCTCTACATCGGTTGTGGCAGCCTTTTTGGGAGTCTGCAGTATCACAAGCTCAATGGTGTTCCAGGGCATGGTCTTCTTAAAGTAATAACGCAGCCCCTCTTCAATAAAAGGCTCATTCTCCTTACCAATCGACCATATTTCTACATGCATTTATACCTGATTTTGCGGCTCAAAGGTGTGGAATTTCCAATGTTGTAAAAAGTATTTGTAAAAACAGGACACTTTTGTATCTTTGCACACCGAAAAACGGAATGGCTGCGTAGCTCAACTGAATAGAGCATCTCACTACGGATGAGAAGGTTTCAGGTTTGAATCCTGACGCGGTCACCAGAGCCTCCACTAGTGGAGGCTTTTTTTATTGGTTTCAGGTTTGAACCAGGCGGTCACCAGAGCCTCCACTAGTGGAGGCTTTTTTTATTGGTTTCAGGTTTGAACCAGGCGGTCACAAGAGCCTCCACTAGTGGAGGCTTTTTTTTATTGGTTTCAGGTTTGAACCAGACTGTCACAAGAGCCTCCACTAGTGGAGGCTTTTTTTTTTGGTTTCAGGTTTGAACCAGGCGGTCACAAGAGCTTGGCTTCAAGTTTGAACCCAGGCGATCACTAAGGCCTCCACAAATGTGGAGGCTTTTTTATTGGGTTGAAGTTTGAACCAAACGATCTTTTTTATATTTTCATTTTACATTTCAATAATTGTAAAGGCCTCATCTGCATGGAAACTCCTATAAAACTATAAATGACTGCGTTTAAAGATTACTACGCTATACTAAAGGTTCGAGTTGATGCCACAAATACAGAGATACGCGCCGCCTACCTGCAACGCTGTAAAGAATGGCACCCGGATAAGCACCCCAATGGTGATACCACCAAAATAATGCAGGATATTAATGAAGCGAAGAACGTGCTGCTGGATCCGATAAAAAGAGCCCAATACGACGAGCTATGCCAATTAAAAAAAACACAAGAACAGCAAAGAAAAAGTACTGTCCAAAGCTATAAAAAACGTTATGAAGCACTTATTAAGAGGGTTTCACTTCATAAAAACAAAGACCAGTTTTTGCATCAATCTTATTTGAAAGAGATAAAAAATAAGAGCAGTAAATACCTGGTTGAATTATGCTTTAGCTGGAATGAATACGACTCAGCGTTTATCGACCTCGTTATTATGGAGCTTCACGAAAACAGGAATTATGAATTGGAAGCAAGATATGGCTTGATCAAATAGAAACCTCCCGTAAATTCAACATGGACAGCAAAAAATATAAACTGGGGCAGATTTTTTCTGTGGTTACTGGTATGGGCCTTTTTTCAATGGTTTATTAATGCCATCCGCGATCTTTAGCAAGCATCTAATAGTAAGCATTCCAGCACAACTCACTATTTAACATTAGCTTTCAACTTCCGGCTTTACACTTTTTGCGTTTAGTCACTACTTTCGCTACATGATAAGCCTGACCATAATTTTAGTTGCTGTTACCGTTCTTATTTCCATTGCTGCTTTTAATAATGAGGAGATATATAATAAGCTAATCCTCTGGCCCAAGGCCATGCACGGCAATCCCGCCGAGTACTACCGTTTGTTGTCATCCGGCTTTATTCATGCCGACTGGAATCACCTGCTCTTCAATATGTTCACGCTCTACTTTGCTGGTGAGTCTGCGGAGGGATCTATTGGCTCGGGAGGCCTGTTTATGCTGTTATACCTGACCGGCATTATCGTTGCCTCTTTACCATCCTTCATCAAGAACAGGAACAACAACTATTATCGCTCCCTTGGCGCTTCCGGAGGCGTATCTTCGGTTTTATTTCTAATGATCTACTTCTACCCATGGGGAGGTATTCAACTCATGTTCATCCCCATAAATATTCCCAGCATTGTATTTGGTGGTTTATACCTCGCTTATGAATATTACATGTCAAAAAGGGGCGGCACTAACGTTAATCACGATGCGCATTTATGGGGATCGCTTTATGGCTTGTTCTTCGCGTTCTGTATAGACCCATCGCACGGGGTAGAATTCATCGATAAACTCATGCACCCGCAAATTCATTTGATCGGTTAAATTTACTTAGCGTTTCGCTTCACCACAAGTACCTGCTCCGTACTTTCCTTTACTCTGAACCGCTCATCTGGCCTTATGCCCGATACCCAGGCTATCCGCTTGCTGCACTCCAGTACCCGTATGTTTTCCTTTTCATGCAGCGGCACTTTTTCATCTATCAGCAGGCGGGCCACTTTCTTTTTCTTCATCTTCATCCCGAACGGATAAAGGTAGTCCCCCATTTTCCACTTGCGGAGTATCAGCGGAAACTCTATGCCTTTCATGTCCAGGTAGGCAATATTCGGGTCCGCAGAGAATGCCTTTGGTTTAGCCTGAATAGAAAAAGAGAAATGGTATTTGCCGGTATCTATAGTACATGGCGCAGCTTCTACCAATATCATATCAGCAGTATCTGCGGGGATAGTAGTTATAACGAGAAAGTCCCGGTTGCGTATTACACGGTGTGTGGGCGACGATACATAGTGCCCTGTAGTTGCTTCCAGCAGATGCAGCACGTGTGGCAACTGCGCGGAGGAAAAACCAAACGGGTATAGCAGCTCATAACAGATAGTTGCCAGTGGCTCACGATGGCGCAGTTTTAAAACAGGAATGTAATAGTCGTGCCCTCGCTTTTCCAGCAGTTTCTTCCGCTCTTGCTCGATCGCTTTCTTGTATAAAATTTCTGCCTCACCAAAGCGCGCTATACTCTCGTTCACATTCGTCACCACATTCGGGAACCACTCACCTATGGCGGGCACTACATTATGCCGAACAGAGTTGCGCAGATAATCATCCGTATCATTAGAGGCATCATCACGGTAGGAAACATTATGCGCGGTGGCATACGCCGCAATATCTTCTTTTGAAGCAAACAGCAGCGGCCGTATAATGTTTCCATACTCGGGTCGTATACCATGCAATCCGCTTATGCCCGTGCCTTTAAACAAGTTGATAAGCAGCGTCTCCACATTATCGTTGGCATGATGTGCGGTCACAATCTTTGCGTAGTCATTTTCTTTCCTTACTTCCTCAAACCATTCATACCTCAGTATTCGCGCGGTCTCTTGTATGCCCTTCTTCCATTCCTCCGATCTTTCCTTTGTTTCGAATAAAGCCTGGTGAAATTTGATGTTGTTCGCCTTACACCAATCCGCCACCAACTGTTCATCCATATCCGATTCCTTCCCCCTCAACCCGAAATTGCAATGAGCAACCGCAAACAATATTTTACTTTCCAGGAAGAGGCTGGCCATTACCATAGAGTCCTTACCGCCGCTCACCGCAAGCAGCACGGTATCACCCGGCAAAACATAATTTTTCGCCAGCCATCCATCCTGAAATTGCTTTAATAGCCTGTCTGTCATTTTATAACTTGCATCCATCAATCAACGCTGTAATATGCGATACCTTTGGCATCGACGCTCATTTTTAAATTCTTATGCTATAGACATTCGACCCGTTCTGGGTCGAACTAAGTAACACCCCGATCAACTAATCAACCAAATCCTCATACACTGCCTGCAGCTCACTATACGAATGCATATCCTTTGCAGCCTTCGCCTGCTCCATACCTTTCTCATAAATGCCCATAGCGCCTGGGGTATCACCTATGCGCTCCAGCAGCTTGCCAAGGTGATAATACGTAGCCACATAGCCAGGATCATTATTAAAGTTAAGCTCAAAATGCTTTCTCGCAAGCTCCTCATCCCCAGCCTTCACATACTCAAGGGCCAGAGCATGATTCAGAAAACAATCATTCGGCGTGGCCGCCAAAAAACTCTTTAATTTTTCTATCCTTTCATTCATAACCTGTACCAATGTTATTTATATAATTAAACAGGCTGCGAACGCAGCCCATTTAACTTATCAAACTTATCTCTTTTCAACTTGTTTTTTAACCTTACCTGGCGATCACTAATTTGGTTTGCGCCCTGCTGCCGGTTGCTTCATTTACATAGGTGAGCACATACATGCCGCCAGCCAGCCGCTCTGTGTTCAGCTCGCTATGCGCATCCGTGCATGCTGTCGACAGCACTACCCTGCCTGCCATATCGGTCAGCTCCAGCTTGCCTTTTGCGTTCTCTATGCCCGAAATGTCTACATTAACCATACTTTGCGCCGGATTCGGATACACATCCAAAGCGGCAGTATTTTCATTGATGTTGGTGACAGGCAAAGACGCCGCTACATAAAAATCCTGTGAATATACCTGCCCGAAATCGTTATTGTAGTTACCCGAATAGTAGTAGCCATTCATGGTAAGCAACGCACCGCCAACCGGCCTGATAGTGAAATAGCCCGGTGTATAACCGGCGCCTGAGAGCGCCCACCAGTTGAGGCCAAAGTAGTTACCATCGTCATAGGCACTGTCATAGATGGCCAGCCTGTAGAAACCCCTGTCGAGTATTGCCGTATCAGTATAAATGGTGGCAAGGGCACAGCCAGAGCGCTGCTTCACTATTGCATTGGTGGTCTTATCATAAATAACCCAGCTTGTCTGTGCCAGGGTTGCGCTTGAGTAAGAATTTATGTTGCTTGTTTTCATCATCAGCTTGAGCTTACCCGACCATACAGGCGCCGAAACAAATGATGAAGACATTGCATTGTTACTTGCGTCATTATCGGTCGTACCGTTTACGGACGCAATGGTGCAGGTAAATGAATAAGTACCTGAAACACCGGCAACAAGGCCAAATGCCGCCATGGCAGGCAGGTTAACATCCGTTTCCTGCAATGACGCCAGGGAGCCTATCCAAGTATACGACTGCAGCGGATAACCGGTAATTCCATAGCTGAACCTGATTGAATCAATAGTGGTGCTGCCTGTATTTTTCACATGGATTATTGGATTATTGGATATCGGGTTTTCCCTGTAATGGTTTTGGTCGTTAGAGGGTGCTATGATATCGTCGAGCGATGCATCAAGCGTCTTGTTCATTGCCCCATAATGGATCAGTTGAGCTTCCGTGGTATAGCTGCCGCCGCGTGCGTAGTGGTCAAACTCTATAGCCACATCAAAACCTGTTCCCGGCGTCAAGCCAGCCAGGGGGTGAAAATTAGGGTACACCATAGCTCCGGGGCACCAATTGCCTCTTAGCAACAGCCAAGTACCCGATTGCGGATAAAGCTCATTCCGGCCGCAGTCGGTACGCCAGATAGCTTTGTTAGCAACAGAAGTGCCATTCAGCATTACCTGGTAATTATGTGATTCAAATTCGCAGCAACCATTTGCATCATTGCCGTGCCCGGTCACCAGGAACTTAAGATCGGTAGCAACCGTACCAGTAGGCACTGTATCTGTGCGGGCGGTAAAATGGGTATTGATATCAAATGAATCGAGGTGGGTAGTATCATTATAGTTATAGCTTCCTGTCCACAACCTCCGCACTTTGGTCACGTTCCTGTCTGGTGTGCCTTCTATAAATGCAAACTTTACATTAGCAGTGAAACCGCCCGAATAACCGGAATACAATATACGCATAGTTGCAGCATCGTGCAGCAGATATGCATAGTCTGTAACATCATACACATAGCGCTGTGTCCAGGTATAAGGTGTACGCGGGGCGCCATTATTGGCATATGGAGTTATAAACCTCGCCAGCTCCAATGTATCTCCCCCGGGCGTCATCAGGTAGTTGAGCACCGTATAGTCCCAGTCGCCGCACCATGGCACCGAACCCGTGCCGTAAGTATAGCCGGGGCAGGTATGCTTGCCCAGTGTGAAGATCATATAAATCTTCCGGTAGGTGGTTCCCGGAGCGGGAAATGTCGCCATTGTATCATAATTGCCATAGCCGTCGAGGTTGGCAATGTTGGCCTGCACCCAAGTTGTATCCCCCACAGCTGCCTGCGTGGAGTTGTTCATTATCAACGCAACCAGCGCTAAAAGGAAATATTTCTTCATCAAGGTTAATTTTATATTAAGTCGCAAATATAAGTGATGTGGCCGAGATAAAATTTATATACAAAGCCTTGAATGTCATTTGGCGGTCATCACTTTAACAATCTAAATGGACACTAATAGCTTTTTGCTGCATATTTAGCGCTACCTTTGCACACTTTTTGCCGCACTGCGGCGCTCATTTTTATTAAATTTTATATCATGCCTGGTTTTACAGTTGCTATAGTTGGACGGCCTAATGTAGGGAAATCAACCCTTTTCAACCGCTTGCTGGAGCAACGCAAAGCTATTGTAGACGATCAGGCCGGGGTTACCCGAGACCGCCAGTACGGCATTGCCGACTGGAACGGTAAAATATTCAACGTCATCGATACCGGCGGCTTTGTAGCTAAGTCGGAAGATGTTTTTGAGCGTGAGATACGCAAGCAGGTACAGATAGCCATAGAAGAAGCAGACCTTATACTTTTCGTCGTAGACACCACTACAGGCATCACCGGGCAGGACGAAGACATGGCTGATGTGCTCCGCCGCTCCACAAAACCGGTATTGCTGATAGTAAACAAGGTGGACAACAACGAGCGTGCCTTGTACGCCACAGAGTTTTACTCCCTTGGCTTTGAGAAAACGTTCATGCTCTCCTCTATATCAGGCAGCGGCACTGGCGAAGTGCTCGATGAACTTGTTTCGCACATAAAAGAAGATGTAGAAGTAGTTCCTACCGACAAAGAAGGCAACCCGCTCCCGAAGTTTGCCATCATTGGCCAGCCCAATGCAGGCAAGTCTACCCTGCTCAATGCGTTGATAAACGAAGAGCGCACCATAGTTTCAGACATAGCAGGTACTACCCGCGACACCATACATACCCACTACAAGCTCTTTGGCAAGGAGTTCATGCTTATAGATACCGCCGGTATCCGCAAGAAAAAGAATGTGCATGAAGACCTGGAGTTTTACTCCGTTATACGCGCCATACGTGCCATGGACGAGGCCGATGTATGCATGCTGCTTATAGATGCCGAACACGGCATCACGGCGCAGGACGTAAGTATCTTCAGCCTGGCCACCCGCAAGGGCAAGGGAGTAGTAATACTCGTAAACAAGTGGGACCTTGTAAAAAAGGAGACCAACACCGCACGCGACTTTGAGAAGCAAATAAAAGAACGCCTTGAGCCATTTACCGATGTGCCGATACTATTCATATCCGCCTCTGAAAAATCACGCATTTTCCAGGGCATGGAAAAAGCAATAGAAGTGTACGAGAACCGCAACCGCCGTGTGATCACTTCTGTACTCAATGAAATAATGCTGAAAGAGATAGAGCGCTACCCGCCTCCGTTCTCCCGCGGTTATGCCATCCGTATCAAGTTTGTGCAGCAGGTGCCCACGGCAGTACCATCATTCGCCTTCTTTGCAAACCACCCTGATGCTATAAAAGAGCCCTACAAAAACTTCTTAGAGAACAAGCTCCGCAGCCACTTCAATTTCAGCGGCGTGCCTATGCGGATATTTATAAGGAAGAAGTAGGTAGAAAATTCTTTACTTAGTCAAAAGATAAGGAGTTCATTTGCACCTTAAGCCATCTCAATTATTATTTGCAGCTTCGTGCATGCCAAAAACAACCAATCAGCGATTCAACAAATCAACCAAACTACCGTCCTCCCAACGCCCTATACAAATTAACCCTTGCAAATAACATCTTTCTTCCGGTCTGCACTACCTTTAGCTCGGCATCAAGCGCGTTCTTTTGTGCGGTGATCACTTCAAGGTAGTTGGCATAACCGGCCAGGTATATATCGTTCGATATAGCTACCGCTTCGTTCATCATTGTTGCTGCCTTCTCATTCAATGTATACTGCGCCTGCAGTCCGGCAATTTCATCGACCCCGGTGCATACTTCAAATACAGCGTTCATCACTGTTTTACCATACTGCAGGTATGCACCCTTATGCTCGGCTACCGCCTGGTCATAACTCGCCTTTATCTGGTTGCGGTTAAATACCGGTGCCGACAAACCGCCCACAAAGCCATATACCAGCGATGCGGGATTGAAGAACATTGCCGTACTATAAGCATTATACCCCGCCAGCGCAGAGATATTGAACGATGGCAAGAAAGCTGCCCTTGCCGCATTCACATCCGCCTCTGATGCACGCAGCTCCAGTTCCGCCTGCACAATGTCGGGCCTGTGCGATACAAGCCCTGATGGCACACCTACGCCCGTCATATCAGCAAACTCACGGCCTTCCGACTTGTTACGGGCCACAGGCTGCGCATACCGCCCTAGCAGGAAGTTGAGCTCATTTTCGGTTGCTGTTATCTGCGTCTTCAACTCATACTCCATTGCCTGTGTAGTGATCAGCTGCGCACCAAATTGCTTTACCGCCAGCTCCGTCGCTTTCCCTGCTTCTTTCTGCACCTTTACTATCTCCAGCGCCCGCTCCTGTAGCTTAATATTCTTCAGCACAATGTCCATTTCCCGATCCAGCGATACCAGCGTATAGTAGCGATAGGCAACCTCTGCAACAAGATTAGTAGCCATAAAATTCCGCCCTGCCTCTGTAGACAAGTACCTAAGCTTCGCGGCTTTTTTGCGGTTCCTTAGCTTTCCCCATACATCCAGTTCCCAACTGCTGGTAACACCCGCGAAATAATCGGGCGTGAATGGCGATGGTATCTCGGGAGATGCCGCATTGCCCACACCATCTATAGTGTGCCTGCCATACTGCCTGCCGCCGCCGGAGATACCAATATCCAAAGATGGGAACAATGCCCCCCTATGCTGACGCAGCATGGCCCTGGCAACCTCTACCCGCTGGGCAGCTATGAGCAGATCGGCATTCTGATGCATAGCCGTATCTATAAGCTTTACCAGATCTCTATCAGTAAAGAACCTGTCGAAAGTAAGGGAAGCCTGCGTAGTTGTATCCCGGCTCCCATTGAAAGATGCAGGCACTTTGTGATCTGATGCCCTGAATATTTTTTCAGGTGCTTTACAGCCAAACAAAACGGCTATAAGCATTATTGTGATTATGCTAGTTCTCTTCATATTGTAAGTTGGGATGTTGAATTTTCACCTCGGGTTGAGGTACTGGTTTTTTCTTTCGTATTTTTTCATCCAGCGAAGCGAAGATGAAGTAGAGGCCTGGGATAAGTACAACACCAAAGATGGTGCCCATGAGCATGCCCCCTGCAGCTGCAGTGCCTATAGACCTGTTGCCCGCAGCGCCCGCACCATGCGCAAAGCAAAGCGGGATAAGCCCTGCTACAAATGCCAGAGAGGTCATTAATATGGGGCGCAGCCGTAGTACAGCACCTTCTATCGCTGATTCAAGCACGCTATGCCCTTTTTTGCGTACCAGCACGGCATACTCTACAATCAGTATCGCGTTCTTTCCAAGTAGGCCTATCAGCATTACCAATGCCACTTGCGCATAAATGTTGTTCTCAAGCCCTGTGACCTTCAACAAAAAGTAAGAGCCGAAAATACCAGTGGGCAGGGACAGTATTACCGCCAATGGCAGCAGGAAGCTTTCGTATTGCGCCGCCAGCAGCAGATACACAAACACAAGGCAGATAATGAAGATGAATGTCGCCTGGTTTCCCGCAAGCACTTCCTCCCGCGTCATACCTGACCATTCCATCGAAAATCCACGTGGCAGAGTTTCCTTTACTACAGCCTCTACTTTTTTTATCACATCGCCGCTGCTGTAGCCCTTGGCTGCATCACCGTTGATAAGCGCCGATAGATACATATTGTAGCGCGTAAGCTGCTCAGGCCCATAAACTTTCTCAAGCTTTATGAAGGTGGAGTACGGCACCATTTCACCCTTGTCATTTTTCACATACAGGTCCAGCATATCTTCCGGCTTGCGGCGGTAGCCCGGCGCGGCCTGCAGCATCACCTTATACATTTGCCCGAAACGGATAAAATTGGACGCATAATAGCTGCCAAGCAGTGTTTTCAGTGTGCCCAGCGCATTATCTATGTTTATGCCTTTCTTCGCTGCCATCTCCTGGTCTATGTGTATCATATACTGGGGAAAGTAAGGGTCAAAGCCCGTCACAACATTGGTCACCTCCTTGCTCTGGCTGAGCTTCTCTATAAAGCGCTTTGTTTGTTCGGCGGTCTGGGTTATGGCATCATCACCGTTCTTGTTCAGCAGCCGCAGCTCAAAACCGCCCGCATTGCCAAAGCCCGGCACAGTGGGCGGTGCAAAGAACTGTATACTGGCATCCGTCACCACTTTCGATTTTTCGGTAAGCAGGGCGATGATGTCATTCACATGTTTTCGTTTGTCCCATGGCTTCAGGTTTATCATTAGCATTCCATATGATGCGCCTGCTATGTCGTTCATCAGGTTGTAGCCCGCAAGTGTAGACACTGATTCTACACCCTCTGTTTTCGAAGCTATTGCTTCAAGCTTGTCGAGTACCTTTTCCGTTCGCTCAAGTGTGGCGCCTGCGGGCGTGGTCACGTTTACATACACCATACCCTGGTCTTCAGGCGGTATAAAGCCTGTAGGCAGTACTGCATTCATCCCCCATGTTGCCACAAAGAAACCCACGAGTATAGCCACTATGATCAGCCGCTTACCCGTGATGTTCACCATCAGGAACCGGTATTTTCCCAGCATCTGGTCATACCGTTTGTTGAAGCCGCCAAAGAAACGCTGAAGTATATTTCCCTTGCCGGCTACGGGGTGATGCGCGGGCTTAAGGATAATGGCACATAGCGCAGGTGTAAGCGTTACAGCATTGATACCCGATATAACAATAGCTATCGCCAGCGTAATGGAGAACTGCCTGTAGAAAATGCCTACCGGCCCTTCCATAAACGCGACGGGCACGAATACCGCAGACATTACCAATGTGATAGCAATGATAGCGCCGCTTATCTCCTTCATTGATGCTACTGTCGCCTCATATGCCGGCAGGTTGTGTTGGGCCATTTTTGTATGCACTGCCTCCACCACTACTATCGCATTGTCCACCACTATACCTATGGATAGTACTAGCGCGAACAGCGTCATAAGGTTGAGCGAGAACCCAAGCGCCTGCATAAAGAATAGTGTACCGATAATGGCCACAGGCACAGCCAGAGCGGGTATGATGGTAGACCGTATATCCTGCAGGAAAAGAAACACAATAATGAACACCAATATGAATGCCTCTATCAGTGTCCGCAGCACCTCGTGAATAGACGCATTGAGAAAGCGGGATACGTCATAGCTGATATTGTAGGTCATACCTGGCGGAAAAGAGCTTTGCTTCAGTTCATCCATCCTGTTCTTTATGTTCGCGATCACTTCCCGCGCATTGGAGCCGGGCCGCTGCTTTATCATAATGGATGCAGAAGGCCTGCCATCCGTCTTTGATGTCATTGAATAAGACAGTGAGCCGAACTCTACATCTGCCACATCTTTCAGCCGCAGAAACGACCCTGAATTATCAGACCGGATCACAATATTCTCATACTGCTCTGGCTTGAAGAATTTACCTGTGTATTTGATCACGTATTGCAGCGATTGCGCGTCCTTGCCTGAGCTCTCCCCTGCTTTGCCCGGCGCTGCTTCCACATTCTGGTTGCGTATGGCAGCTACTATCTCGTTGGTAGATAGATTGTAGGCATTCATCCTGTCCGGCTTCAGCCACACACGCATGGCATAGTCCTGCAGCCCCATGATGTTTACAAAGCCCACGCCATCTATGCGCTTCAGCTCTTTCAGTATGTTGATGTCGGTAAAGTTGTAGATGAACTTTTCATCGGCAGCAGTGTCGCTGCTCATGATGTTCAGGTACATCAGCATGCTGTTCACTTCTTTCTCCGTGGTAACCCCCGACTTTATCACCTCCTCTGGCAATTCGTCCAGCACCGTAGTCACGCGGTTCTGCACATTCACCGCAGCCACATCGGGATCGGTGCCTACTTTAAAAAACACCTGTATGTTGGTAACGCCATTGTTGCTGGTCACGGTCGACATATAGGTCATTCCGGGCACGCCGTTTATGGCCCGCTCCAGCGGAATGGCTACGGCATTGGCGCAAACCTCTGCGTTGGCTCCCGTATAGTTTGCGGTAACAGTTACCGATGGCGGCACAATGTCCGGAAACTGCGTCACCGGTATCTTGAATAAAGCTAATACGCCCAGCAGCACAATGATGAGCGATATCACCAATGACAATATAGGCCTCCTTATAAATATGTTGAACATAGTTATCCCTTAAATAATGATGAAAAAATAAAGCGCTGCTAAAACGATGCGATGAGCGCTGTGCTGTCTGCCATGGGCCGGGGTGTCACCTTCATACCCTCTTTAAGGTTCTGGATGCCCTCATATACTACTCGGTCGCCCTTGCCAAGGCCAGAGCCTATGATATAGTATTGATCTATGCGCCCGGCCAGTTGAAAATTTCTCGTTCTCACCACATCGTCCTTGTCAAGCACGTACACATAGTTCTTGTCCTGTACTTCAAAGGCTGCTTTTTGCGGCACCACAAGAGCGGTCTCTGCGTCGGCAGTAAGCCTCACTTTACCGGTAGCCCGGTGCTTCAGCAGGTGTGTTGGATTAGGGAAACGCGCGCGCACAGATATGGAGCCCGTAGCCTCATTAAACTCGCTTACCACCGTTTCTATCTCGCCTTCATGGTCATATTCCACGCCGTCAGACAGAATGAGGTGTACTGTATTTCCGCTTATGCCATCAGTGTCGTGCTTGCGCCCCAGTGCCAGGTATTCATTCTCCGATATGTTGAAGTATGCATACATATTACTTACATCAGAAACAGAGGTAACCAGTGTACCCTCGCTTACAAGGCTGCCTGCCTTGAGCGGTATACGGTCTATTATACCTTCAAAGGGTGAGCTGATGAGTGTATACGACAGGCGGTGCTCCGCATGCTTCAATGCCGATTCTGCTTCCTCTACTTTTGCCCTCACCGCCTTCAGCTTCGACTGCGCCAGTTCCAGCTCACTCTGCGATATGATCTTTTTCTCCACCATCAGCCTTACACGCTCACATTCCAGCTCACTGATGTGAGCTTCTGCCTTCATGCTGTTCAGCACGGCCCGTTCCTTAGCTATTTCGGCCCTGAATTCTGCATCGCTTATTTTAAAGAGCAGCTGCCCTTTTTTCACGGTCTGCCCTTCATCCACATAGATGTTCTCTACAAAGCCAGATACCTTGCTGCGGATCTCTACGTTCCGCAGCGCCTGTATATCTGTTACGTAAAGATGTTCAAGCTCCACGCTTTTGGTGGCAACATTCACCACAGGTACTTCCAGTGGCTTATCATGTGAGGTGGTACTGCTGTTATTGCACGATATGATGATAGCGCCCAGTAAGGGCAGCAAATAAATGTGACGCATAATTTCTGTTACAAAAGATGAATAATAGAATAAGCTCCCCCGGAGGCGAAGCAATGCACTCTGTTACAAATCTTTTCTAGAAAAGGGCGTACCTGAAGAGGAAAACGTAGTAGGATGGGCGCAGGTAGTCATCGCTGCAATATGACTGAACCCTGTGCAGGTCTATATATGAAGCAACAGCCGTAATATCGGTCGTTACATCCACGTCCCGCGACAGTATAGGGGACGATTGCCTGCGCCTTACAATGTGATGATGTTTCCGGGGGTGGCTTACATACTCATGGCAATTTCCATGAGATTGATCCGACTTATCAATTTCTAAAAAGCCATGCTGTGCAGGGTGTACCGCAAGTGGTGATGATTCACTGGCTATTACCCTGGCTTTACCTGGAATAAACGCCACCAATGCCAGGCACAGCATCCACCGGTACATCCATACCGGTAAATTGCTCGCATATTTTTTAATGGCTATCTGCATTGGCTTTTTTCAGCAGCGCAAAAATATAGGATTGAACGTAAAGGAAATGCTAAAAACGGTCTGTTTATTGGAAAGTTAATGTGAATGTGCTGCTAATGGTCGAAGTGCATGTACGGATATTTATTGGGGAGTACTTAGAGGTAGGTTTGGGTTTGAGGAGCATAGGGTCCGAGGAATATAAAAGCTACTGAAAATCAGTGGCTTTTGTTTCGCTAATAATTTAAATCCTCTTATTTTCAACGCCCATAAATGCTTCGTTTGCTTGGTCGAAATGATCGCTTATTTTTCCGTCTAGTCGTTCGCGGGTACACACATAATATTTACTTTTGCGTTAAACATATCACGCTATGAGAGTGAAAATAACATTGGATGACCAACGCAATACTAAACGCAACGAGCTTCTTGATGCCATTACAGGTACATTGACGGCATCGCCAAACCAAAACCTAGTAGCTGAGCATATCTTAAATACATTCTGCGAAATAGACGCCCCAACCCTAATACATGAAATGGAGGATTATGACCCCAATCCGCCTATGCATTACATAACGTTTAATAGCCCAGGTTTTACGGGTCGTGGAGGAGGTACTTCCAGAAAAGCAGGCAATGTAGTATTGAACTTAAAAAAGATAATGGAAGGTTTTGGCGAAGGTATATTAACGGTACTTGGCGGTAATGTGATACCTTTTAATATACCTTTACCCGCTCCCTTCAATGTAGGTATTGGTATTCCTTTAGCTGTTATTATTGTTGCCCGAAAACTCTCTGCAAATGTCAGCATTAATATAGATGAAAAGCATGCCGCAGTTTTCGCAGCATTGTGGAGCATTAGAGATACAGACAGCCGGTTGGTTTCTGGTGTGAACAAATATGATAGAATCAACGAAGTAATAAAAACGTACGGTATCACTCCAATAACCAAGAGCGACTATGACTTCGTAATACAAGGGCTGTCTGATATTAATTCAATTTCTCTTCAATCTGACGGCAGCATACTTCTAACTGAAGATATTAAAAACAAATATTAATACCCAAGCACCGACTTCATGGTTTCATCGAGACTGGCAATGCTAAGGCTTACAAGGTAGATTTCGGTAATCTTGAAGGACGTCCCAAGGATGTCATAGACACCAGCTTTCCCTTTTCTAGCTATATCGCCGAAAGAGTGGTACGTAGCCATTGGTCGAATCATGTCGTTTCGTCCTAAATACAACAACGGTCCGCTTGCAAAAACTACAGCAATAACCTCAAACCCTATACAAACTGATTCAAGATCTGTACCATATCCTTCACAAATATAAAAGCCGCGATATTCAGTGGCTTTTGTAGTTCTCGCAATTTCTTGTTTTTACAAACTACCTATTTTGAAAAAATATCCAATTTAGATTCGTTTCTTCTTGCGCTCTAAATTTTTCGATCTTTTCAATTATTGATTTCCTATGTGCTGAACCACACATAAATATTGCTGCATTGAATTTACTCTTCTTATAATAAGAATATATATATCGAATCATTGAATTCTCATACGCGTCAATATCTTCATCAGCCGTGTTACTTAACTCACTTCCATTTAATAGACTGCGTTCTAACATTCGCATTTCCTCGTGAAGCATAATACTTTCGTCGCTATTAAGAAATTTAAATCCACATTCTCCGGCTAAAGAATTATAATTGTCAATCAACTTTTGTAATTTATCATTTTCACACACTATAGCACGCTTTTTTACAAAAACCTCTGATAACCCATTTTCAAGTACAGGAACATATCGAAAAGAGGCATTGTGACAATATTTCTGAATTGCTTTTATTTCCAATTTCTTATGGTATACCCTAAATGATGTGAATAATGATTTTTGATAGCTTGAATAAGTTTCATCAAGAGCTTCCAAAAAAATAACTTCGGGCATTATCTTTTCTATAATCGCACATAATTCATCGGCATTGCATTTTCCAATTTCCTTATGCATTGTACTAATTAAAGTGATATTCATGTACGTACAATTTTCTGTCCTGTCGAGTATCTTTTTCAGGAAATCGGCAACAATCGTTGTTCGAGATTCGTACCGTTAGGAATAATAAAAAATTGAAAGCCACGTTGAGGCAAATCTGCTTCCTCACCCCCTCAATATCTTCTCCATCGCTCTCCCCTTCGCCAGTTCATCAACCAGCTTGTCTAAATAACGGACCTTTTGCATGAGCTTGTCTTCAATTTCTTCTACACGGTATCCGCAGATCACACCGGTAATTTTTGAGACATTCGGATTGAGCTGCGGCGCCTGCGCGAAAAAGGTTTCAAAATCGCTCTTCTTATCAATTTGCTGCTGCAATGTTTTGGCGTTATATCCTGTGAGCCAAAAAATAATGGTGTCCAGCTCTTCCTTTGTGTGGCCCTTTCTTACCACCTTGTTTATATACAGCGGATACACGCTGGCAAAGATCATTTTGTATACTCTTGCATTATCCATATCGATATTTTAGGGTAATAATTGCATGGCAACCTTTAAAATTTTCGCAATTCCTGTTCAAAGGTAATATAAGAAGAGTGGTTTGGTTAGTTCGCGAGCTCCTTAAAAGTGTTTCCCTGGGTAATGTCACCGGTTTCATACCCTTTTTTGAACCAGTACATACGTTGCTGCGATGTACCGTGGGTGAATGCATCCGGTACTACACGGCCTTGTGTTTCCTTTTGCAGCCGGTCATCACCTATGGCATTGGCTGCGTTCAGTGCAGCATCTATGTCTCCTGGTTCGATTACCACGGGATTGCCCGGACCATTCATTCTTTCCGCATAGTGTGCCCATACACCCGCATAAAAGTCGGCTTGCAGTTCCATCATTACCGATACCCCCTTGGCTCCTGCCCGGTTTCTGCCATTCATCATATGGCTTATCTTCTGCGTAGTGCCCAACTGTTGCTGCACATGGTGGCCAACCTCATGTGCTATCACATATGCATTGGCGAAATCACCAGGCGCACCAAAGCGCTGTTTGAGTTCATTAAAGAATGAAAGGTCCAGGTATATTTTTTGATCTTCCGGGCAATAAAACGGCCCCACTGCTGCTGATGCGCCACCACATGCGGAGTTCACCTCATCCTGGAAAATATGCAGCACGGGTTTCTCGTAGGTTTTCCCCATAGCGGTAAACAGGCTGTCCCATACCACTTCAGTTTCCCGCAGCACTATCGCAGCAAAGTCGCCCATGCTTCCCTTTGCAGCATGCTCATGCGACACCGTCTCTGTTCCCTGCCCTGGTGTTATACCCAGTTGGTCTGGTGTCTGGCCAGTAAGCAAGTATATGACCAGGCCTATCACAGCGGCACCAATACCGCCGCCCAACAGCCTGCCACCGCCGCCGCCGCCGCCGCTTCCATATTCAACATTATCGCTTTCCTTGCCGCCAAACCAACGCATAATCAGAAGTTTAAGTATTTCCTATAAATGTTGTGCCATAGTAAAGTAAAGTTAATTTCTACTAAGTAAAGATACACTGGCGGGCTTCCTGATACACCCTTATCCGCCTACCCTGTTCTTTATACACGGATATGGCCATTCATAAAGCGGATCATCATACTTCGGTTGTTCATAATAATTCGGGAAGTTGGCATCATTCAGGAAAACGTGCGCTGCAACAATATAGAATGTATACGGCTGCCACTCCCTGATTACCTTTCGCTGTACCACGCCATCCACTTCAGGCAGCTCATCAAGTACAATTTCCAGGTGCATATCTATAGCCAGTATCATATGCTCATTGGTTTCAAATCCAGGGTGCGCTTTTTCAAACTCATCCTTTGTTGCGAGCCTTAACAGTGCATCCCCATTCACATTGGTATCATTCCACCGTGCGGGGATGTTGAAAAAAATCACCTTCTTGAATGCCAGATCAAAATCAATGCCGTAGATCATATCATGGCTGCAGTATACTACCAGCGTGCCCCGCTTGAAAGAATGTATCCAAAAGCCATTCCACATGCTATGCACGGGCAGCGCCTCGTTTATTTTGGCTACTATCTCATTGAATTTTGTCTCCTCCGAACTCATTCTTTTAGTATTCATTCTGTTTTCTTAAAATCCCTTCATCGCATAAACCTAACCATCCTAAACCAACCACTGTCTTTTCCACGCTACTAAACTATCATTCGGTAAGTCATACTCATACAGTTTCCTGGTTATGGTGTCAATATATACCCACTGATCCGTCACAAATCTCGGGTTAGTGCCTCCTTCATCGGTTACGTCATGACCTACCTGGTAGATAAGGTATTCAGCGGTATCGGCATGCACCGCCTGGTCGAAAAGCCATTCTTCCAATTGTTTATTCTGCCGCGCACTTTTTATCATTTCGTTACCGGATAAACGCACATACGCTTCAAGCAAGGAGTCTTTCCATGAGCGCAACTCATTTTTTGCAGCTTGTTTTGCCGCATTTTGCGTTGTTTTTGCAGTATCCCTTTCATGGACAACGGCTGTGCCATCTGTTTTATTTTGTCCGCAACCCGTACAAAATAAAAACAGGAATACAGCTAATCCGAGTGATATTGTTTTCATAGATTCGCATACTAAATTAATGAGATAGTGAATTAAATGTCTCTTTTCACGTGTTATTTTCATTAACCACAACCCATCAACAAATCACAATCGGTCATCAATGAGAAACATCGCACTATTCATTCTCCTTATTCTTTCCTTTTCAGTCCGCGCACAGCTTTTCCCACGCGAAGGCAATAAGCTCAGCTGGCGGATAGTTGGCTTTTTATTCCCCGCTATGCCGGGCGCTGCAAAATATGATGTGGAGATAGCTACCGGCACATACAATACAGACGCCGATTTTGAGCGGAACATCACTACTACGCTGCATACTAAAAAGAATGAGATCATAGGCGAGGTGCCTTCCTTCGGTGCCCAGTACACCTGGCGCGCAGTGCCGATAGCAGCTAATGGTACCCGCACCAATGGTGTACTGCACCACTTCAGCACCCGCACATGCCTGTTCGTAGACCCTGCCAATACCCGCCTCAAAGTCCTGCACCCGGCGGAAAAGTATAAAGACGCCTATGTATTCGTGGATGGCAACTTTGTATTGTATGATATGAAGGGCAACCCTGTTTGGTTCCTGCCCGGCTCAGATCAGCCTGCCAACCAGGCCGTAAATCCCCGTGATCTGAAAGTCACGCCACAGGGCACCATAACCTTTCTTACCGGCGGCCACCCTTATGAGATCGACTATAACGGAACCGTACTGTGGGCATATAAAGACCTCACTACTCCTTTCCATCACGAATTCACCCGCATGAGCGATGGCAACTATTTGACCATGGGTTTTGAGGACATACAAGGCCATCCCCGCCAGTTCACAAAAGATACCACCGTTAAAGACTATTACGATAGCGCCGGCTATATGCGCAGCAAGCTCTTTAGCAGTATAATGGTATTCGACGCGCATAGCAATCTCCTGTGGCGCTGGAGCGGTGCCGAATACGAAAAGAACTCCGACCTGAACCTCCGCCGATCGGAAGACTGCGACAAGATCGCATACGACCTGCACGAGAACTCTGTTTATTTCGATGAAAAGAACAAAATCATTTATTTAAGCTGCCGCAACATAAACCGCATTATTAAGATCAAGTACCCGGAGGGAACTGTCCTTGGCACCTACGGCACCATATATACGCCCGGTACCAAAGCGCTGTCTAACGACCTTTTCTCCTACCAGCACTGTGTCAAAAAGTCTGCTGATGGGAACCTGTATTTGTTCAATAATAATGCACATGCGCCTACCGATCTGCGTGTGCCCACCCTGCTTAAGCTGCAGGAGCCTGCTCCCGGCAAACACGACCTGAAGAAACTATGGGAGTATAAATGCTTTATAGAGAGCCCGGACAGCATGACCATTAAATCCGACAATTTCCATTCAGGTGGCTCCGTGCAGGAACTGCCAGATGGCTCGATACTGGCAATGATGGGCGATCCGTACTCTAAAATATTCATCGTTGACCGCAACAAAAAAGAGCTCTGGAGTGCTTTGGCATCGAAATATGACCCTAAAAAAAACAAATGGGTATATGGCGAATATTACCGCGCCAGTATGGTAACCCGCAAAGAATTGGAGCGACTGATATGGAACGCCGAAAAAAAATAACTGCCTGCTAACATTCACTTTACACTATGAAAAAAAATACAGAGAAAATACCCTTCACGCCCTATCAGAAGTTCGCCATATTTATCCTGGCAGTCACACAGTTTTCCGTGATACTGGATTTTATGGTCATGTCACCGCTCGCACCATTGCTTATGAAATCCATGAGCCTGAAACCGTCACAGTTTGGAGTTGCTGTATCGGGCTATGCTGTTGCTGCGGGCATTTCCGGGCTGCTCACCGCCGGCTTCGCCGACCGTTTCGACCGCAAGAAACTACTGCTGTTCTTTTATACCGGCTTCATTATTGGCACGGTGTTTTGCAGCGTTGCAAACACTTATCCCCTGCTTGTTGCCGCAAGAATAATCACGGGCATTTTTGGCGGTGTTATCGGTTCCATATCCATGGCCATCATCACCGATCTGTTCGACATTCACCATCGCGGCCGCGTGATGGGTTTTGTACAGATGGGCTTTGGCGCCAGCCAGGTGCTGGGGTTACCCATCAGCATGTATATTGCCAGCCTTTGGGGCTGGCAGGCACCGTTTATCCTGGTAGTTGTTTTGGCGACGATAGTGGCGGTGTTAATATTCGTGAAGCTGCAACCGGTTACAAAGCACTTATCTGTTCAGCTCGACCGCCACCCGCTGCAGCATCTCTGGCACACCTTTGCCAAGCGCCACTACCGCATTGCTTTTCTTGCCACTGCCATACTCTCTATAGGGGGCTTTATGATGATGCCCTTCGGCACTGCCTTTGCCGTAAATAACCTGGGCATAGAAGAATCACAACTTTTCAAACTGTTTATGGTTTCCGGCATTAGTTCCCTCATCATTATGCCGCTTATAGGCCGCTTCAGTGATAAGATCGATAAGTTCATCCTTTTTGCTATTGCATCGTTGTGGATGATGGTTGTTGTTGTCGCTTATACTCACCTGGCCGTCACCCCACTGTGGGAGGTGATGATCTTCAATGTAGCGATGATGATAGGCATAATGAGCCGTATGGTACCCGCCGGGGCACTCACCACAGCCATTCCGGAAATGGCAGACCGAGGCGCCTTCATGAGCATTAATGCCTCGCTGCAGCAAATAGCCGGTGGCATTGCAGCGGCTTTTGCCGGTACAATTGTCTTTCAAAAAGACAAGTTCAGCCCGCTGGAGCACTATGACACGCTTGGGTATGTAATGGTGGGTATTTCCGCCGTAGGTGTCTTCCTGGTCTACCGGGTAAGCGCAATGGTGAAGAAAAAGCTGCATGAAAACAAAGTATAATCCAGCCCGAAAATCTCAAATATCACAAAACTTTAGTTTTTTCTTTCATTAACCTGTCCGACCTTTGCATCCCTTATAAAAGGGATCATATTGATCATAAAAATCAAGCAAATCATAGTTGAAGACTAAAACACTCAAAAGCGATAAGGTCAACATCATCACTCTTGGCTGCTCCAAGAACATGGTGGATAGCGAAGTGCTAAGTGGCCAGCTCAATGCAAATGGTATTGAGGTGACCCACGAAAACCGCAAACTGGATCATAACATTGTGGTGGTGAATACTTGTGGCTTTATAGATAAAGCAAAAGAAGAAAGTGTAAATACCATCCTTGATCAGGTAGCCCTGAAACGTAGCGGCAAGCTGGATAAAGTATATGTAACGGGCTGCCTCAGCGAGCGCTACCGTAATGACCTGCTGAAAGAAATACCTGAAGTAGATGCATGGTTTGGCACCATGGAATTACCGCTGATACTTAAGCAATTCAATGCCGACTACAAGGCGGAGTTGATTGGTGAGCGAATGCTGGCCACGCCCAAACATTATGCCTACCTGAAAATTTCCGAAGGCTGCAACCGCACATGTTCTTTTTGTGCTATACCATTGATGCGTGGTGGGCATGTATCGAAGACGATAGAAGAAGTAATTGCTGAAGCAAAATCGCTTGTAAAAAAGGGCGTGAAAGAAATAATGCTCATAGCCCAGGAGCTTACTTATTATGGCCTTGACATCTATAAAAAACGCGCCCTGCCCGATCTGCTCAAGCACCTGTCTGACGTACCTGGCCTGCACTGGATACGCCTGCACTACGCCTACCCTTCCAAATTCCCGCTGGAGATACTGGATGTAATGCGCGAACGCGATAACATCTGCAACTACCTGGACATGCCACTGCAGCATATATCCGACAATATGCTGAAAGCCATGAAACGCCAGATAACCCGTGCGGAAATAACCGAACTGGTAGCCAATGTGCGCGACCGGGTACCGGGCATCTGCATACGCACTACCCTTATTGCCGGCTTCCCCGGCGAAACAAGGGATGATGTTGAAGACCTGAAACAATTCCTCATAGATACCCGCCTCGACCGCGTGGGCATTTTCACCTACTCCCACGAAGAGAACACTTCCGCCCACGATCTTGTGGACAATATACCTGCAGCCGAAAAAGAAGCCCGTGCGCAGGAAATAATGGAAGTGCAGCAGGAAATATCTTACGAAAAGAACCAGGAAAAAATAGGCAATATCTACAAAGTGATCGTTGACAAGAAAGAATCAGGCCGCTACCTGGCCCGCACCGAATTTGACAGCGTAGAAGTAGACAACGAAGTGGTTATAGAAAGCAAGACTCCGCTCCCCATCGGCGATTTTGTGAACGTTAAGATTACCAAGGCGTTTGATTATGATCTGGAGGGAGAAGTGGTTTAGTATTTTGACTTAGGCTACTTTTATCGCCAGCATCATTTTTGGTTACATAAAATTTAATGCAAATGTAAATATATGTTCCTATATTTACGTAAATATATATTTTATGAAAACTATCTACCTAAAAGCCGTCTTTCTTCTGCTGATGTTTGTTTCTCTTGGAGCACGTTCACAAACCTGGTCACCTTTAGGAACAGCGTCATTCTCGCCAGATTCTTGTTCTTATTCACATATGGCGATAGCTCCTGACAATACTCCGTATATTGTTTTCCAGGATAATGCAGATAGTAACAAGGTGTCTGTGATGAAATATAATGGCAGCAGTTGGGCGTATTTAGGCAGTTCTGGATTCTCAGATGGCTTTGCGGAATGGACTGACCTTGCTATTAGCTACAGCGGCACTCCTTATGTGGTGTATACCGAATCGTTTGGAACTGATACAAGTAAAACCTCAGTGAAAAAATTTGATGGCACCAATTGGGTCAATGTAGGCAGCCCACGTTTTTCACCTCCAAGGGCAGGCTATACAAGAATTGCAACTGATGCGGCAGGCACACCGTATGTAGTGTTTGCTAACACCTCCAACTGGTTAAAGACCAATGTAATGAAGTATGACGGTGCTGGCTGGGTATATGTCGGAAGCCCTGATTTTTCCGCAGGGGCGGCCAATTATACTTCGATTGCAATTGATACTGGCGGCACACCTTATGTCGCATATCAGGATTACGGTTATGGCGCAAAAGCGACGGTGATGAAGTTCGATGGAGCGAGCTGGGTAAATGTAGGCGTCCCGGGATTTACCGATTCCTTCGCAGATCAACCCGATCTCACAATTAGCAACAAAGGCGTACCTTATGTCATTTATGAGGACAACACCAGCGATCTGAAGATCACAGTACAAAAATTCGATGGCACCACTTGGGTGCCCGTTGGCAGCCCATCCTTCTCTTCATTCGGGCAGTGCTTAAGTCCTTCGATAAAAATAGACACAGCAGGAACGCCATATATTGCCTATTGGGAGTGGTATGGCTGCCAAAAAGCTAAAGTGCAAAGGTTCAATGGCAGTACCTGGGTAAATGTCGGAGATTCCTGTTTTTCAGATGGAGAGCCTTCCTGTCTGTCATTAGTACTCACAAGTAACGGCGAACCTTATGTCGGTTATGAAGACTCTCTCAACCATCATAGAACAACAGTAATGAAACTAAGCGCGGCCACAACGAGTGTCAACCAGTTGTCAATCTCTGCAGCTGAAGCCTCGAAAGTTTTGCTTTTTCCAAATCCAAACAATGGTACGTTTAGTTACAAATTTATTAGTGATGCTGATTGCCAACTTGAACTGGTTGCCTCCGATGTAACCGGCCGGGTAATATACATGCAGGCAGTTCATGCTAAAACAGGCAGCAATACAGTAAGTGTTGAGTTACCGGAAAATTTTCCTAAGCCATCTATTGTAAATATCACATTGCAGAACAATGAGACGAAGTTTCGGTCGATAAAAATGACCGTAACTCAATAATTCTGTTTGCGAACGACTGGCCGTCAGAAAAATTAATCACTCAGGAATATCGTTTTCAGCAACCCTATAGTCATGGGCTTCTCTATATAAGCGCTTACACGCGGGTGCGTAGCGGCACGCTGTTTATCATCCATATTTATGGATGAAGTAAGTATGTAAACGGTAAAGTACTTCTTAACGCTCTCAGGAAGTTGTTCAAATTTTTCAAGCACATCCCACCCCGACAGTACAGGCATATTCAAGTCCAGCAGCAAAATCGTATTTACCGGGTTACTTGCATATTCCGTGGCAATATAGCTCAACCCTTCTTCGGGGTCAGTGAATGCAACAATTTCTGTTTCTATCACTACCCTCTTTAAGAATATCCTGCTTACCGTATTATTTCCGGCATCATCATCTATAAGTATGATGCGCTGGAGGTTATCTATTGCCATGAAAAATTTTACAATTTCACAAATATATAAAAACCAGTGAATGCTTAAAATAGTATCAAAAGGAAAAAATAAAAGTTAACTAAACAACACTCCCGAGTTTATCACTTATCTCTTATCTCTTATCTCTTATCTCTTATCTCTTATCTCTTATCTCTTATCTCTTAACTCTTACAACTAGTACATCCTGTACAACTTCCCTGGCAATGATTTTATCAGTCCCTGCATTTCCAATTGTAATAATGTGGCTGCAAGTTGTGAGTTTGCCAGCCCGGTTGTATAAAACAGTTCATCTGCATGCACACTATCCTTCCCGTTCAGCACATCCACCACTTTTTGCTCTTCTGTACTCAGGTTTATAAACAACTGTTTTTGCACTGCCTTTTGCCGCCCATCCTTGCCCCAGTTCATCATATCTGCAAGGTCTTCGGCTTTGGTGATCATGCCGGCAACATTGGTGCGTATCAGTTCATTACACCCGGCGCTCCTGCTGTCATTCACCCGCCCCGGGAACGCAGCTACCTCACGATTGTAGCCGCTCGCCATGTGAGCCGTTATCAGCGCCCCTCCTGATATATTACTCTCTACAACCACCGTCACATCACTAAGCCCCGCAACTATACGGTTCCGCATCGGGAAATTATTCTTGTCCGGTATCGTTCCAGAGAGAAATTCTGCCAATATCCCTCCATTTTCTATCATCTGCTCCGAAAGCTCTTTATGGTTGTACGGGTATATACGGTCCAGTCCATGGCCCAGCACACCTACGGTAGGTATACCCAGCATCACGCATTTTTTATGTGCTATAGCGTCTATCCCTGATGCCAGCCCGCTTACCACAAGCACGTTGTCCAGCGCCTGCAGGCCTTCTACCAGTTCTTCACATAGTTTATGTCCGTAATCAGTATTTTTTCGTGTACCTACTATGGCTACCACCTTTGTAGCTTCCAGGTCAGCGGTTCCTTTATAATAAAGAACCAGCGGTGCATCGCTGCAGTTACTAAGCCGTGCAGGATATTGGTGTTTATGGTAAATTGCCCTTATTTCATTTTTCAATACAAAATTGAGCTCCTGTTCTGCCCTCTTCAGCACATCGTCGCTTTTAAAACCTTTCACCCTCACTTCGCTCACCCCGTCCGTACGCATCAATTCTTTTAGCGGTGCTTTAAATATCGTAGCAGCAGCGCCAAATTGTTCCAGCAGCGCCCTGCCTGTCTTAGCGCCTATTCCCGGCACTAGTGTCAGCGCTATTTGGTAAAATAACTCTTCATGTTCTTCTTTTGGCAGCATATTTGATCTATCATTCTAATAACTATAAATATTTCTAGCTTTTTACACACCGGCCTGCAGCGGCAGGTTATAAAAACTATCTTTGGGCACGTAAAATATAAAAAATGAGGAAGATCGTATTGGTCATTTTAGCGGTATTAATTTGCGCCCCGGTTTTCGCGAAACACCAAAAACGCAAGAAGAAAAAGAAACAGTCCCAAACAGCTATTACCAGTGTAGCCATGCACCGCACACCCTGCTACGGCCGTTGTCCCGACTATTCCATAAAGATCAGCAGCAACGGCGAGGTGGTATACACCGGAATGCGGTTTGTTGAAGACAGTGGTGTTTATACTAAAAACATTGGCACAGAAAAGGCCATGGAAATAATAAACCAGTTTATCACCAACCGGGTAGATACCTGTAAGGACCTTTATTCTAACCGAATCCCCGACCTCCCCGGTATCGTTATGACGATAGTATATAACGGTAAAACAAAAGAGATAAGAAATGCTCACTTCGGCCCGCCATACCTGAAGGGGCTGGCAACATCAATGGATGAAGTTGGTAAACAACACGATAACTCCTGGAAAAAGAAATAAACGAAATACAAAAAATGGTACACCGGAAAGTGTACCATTTTTCTTGCTAATGAATTTTTGAAGTACTTAGAGGTGCAGCTTCTCCTTCTTTGCCAGAAGCTCATCTACCGTCTCGCGATACATTTCATCGGGCACACAGCAATCTACCGGGCATACCGCAGCGCATTGCGGCTCCTCGTGAAAGCCCTGGCACTCAGTACACTTATTAGGAGTGATATAATAAATATCAACGGCTATAGGGCTATGAGGAGCTAAAGCATCCGTAACACTGCCGTCCATCAGGGTGTATGGTCCTTTTATAGAGGTGCCGTCGGCGATCGCCCATTCTACCCCACCCTCGTAGATGGCATTATTAGGACATTCAGGTTCACAGGCACCGCAATTGATACATTCGTCAGTGATCTTAATAGCCATAAGAAGTCTTTATGTTTAGTTTATGTGCGCACAAAGTTACAACTTCGCATCAAATACTATAACCCAGTTCTCGTAAATAAAACCAAATTTTCATATTGCTTACTTTTGTCGCTCAAATACTTAAACACATATAATTAATGACCTCTTTGAACAGGCGGCTGGATCTGCTCGCCAACCTTGGCGCTTACTTGCAACTCAACGACATAAACTGGAAGGACGCACAAGACAGAGCTGCCAGCGCAAATGCATGGTTCACGCCTGACCATATTGCCTTGGCTATCCGTAACATTACAGACCAGTTTTTGCAAAGGGACAAGCTTGAACAATGGGTCTCCCGCTACACCCTGCCCTCTCAGCCAAAAACCGTTGGCATAGTAATGGCGGGCAATATCCCCCTGGTCGGCTTCCACGATTTCCTGTGCGGCTTTGTAAGCGGCCACAGGCTCTTGCTGAAGCTGTCCTCAAAAGATGATATTCTATTAAAATACCTTTTACTGAAACTGGGTGAATGGGAACCCGAAGTGCTGGAACAGGTAACCATAGCCGACCGGCTCAATAACTGCGATGCATATATAGCCACCGGCAGCAACAATACCGCCCGTTATTTTGAACAGTATTTCGGCAAGTACCCCCACATCATTCGTAAAAACCGAACATCGGTAGCCATTCTTGATGGCACAGAAACTGATGAAGAACTGGCATTACTGGCCGATGATGTATACCTGTACTATGGCCTCGGCTGCCGTAATGTGACACAGATATGCGTGCCCCGCGATTTCGATTTTGCACGGCTGCTACGAATATTCAACAAGCACAATGCTTACGCAGACCTGAACAAATACAAAAACAACTACGACTATCACCTGGCCTTGTACCTGCTCAATAGAGTCCCCTATATGAGCAACGAATCATTACTATTGTCTGAAAATGTTATGCCGTTCTCCGCAGTAAGTGTGCTCCACTACAGGTATTACGACAACAAAGAAGAACTAACCAACGTGCTCACCCATAGCGATGAGATACAGGCTATAATTGGAAAAGGAGAAGGCATGGTTCCCTTTGGCGAATCTCAGAAACCTGCCCTAAGTGAGTATGCAGATGGAGTGGATACCATGGCTTTTTTGTGCGGATTGTAACATTAGGTAGCGTCAGTACGGCTCCGAGCCGTCAGACGCGTTACAAACAAAATGTGCTGCAAGCCTGCATTATCTTAATTACATTAATTTCTTTTCTTAGAATAACTTTGCCGCTGCGGACTAACGACTTACGACTTTAACCATGAAAATCTTCCTCGCACAGCAAAACTACCACATAGGCAACTTTGAGGCCAACACCAATAAGATCATTGCTGCTATTGAAGAGGCTAAGAAACAAGGCGGCGATCTTATTGTATTTTCAGAGCTATCAGTATCCGGCTACCCTCCCCGCGATTTCCTCGAGTTCAACGACTTTATTGAGCAGGGGCTTGCATCAATAGACAGAATAAGGCAGGCAGCAGACACTATAGGCGTACTGGTAGGCTGCCCATCACGAAACCCAAAGCTTGAGGGCAAAGACCTGTTCAATAGCGCTTACCTGCTTTATGAAAAAGAAATAAAAGGCATTGTACACAAAACCCTGCTGCCCAACTACGATATTTTTGACGAATACCGATATTTTGAGCCAGCCTATGAGTGGAACGTGCTCACCTTCAAAGGCAAAAGACTGGCGGTAACTATTTGCGAAGACATCTGGAACCTTGGCGATGATCCGCTTTACCGGATATGCCCTATGGATGAGCTGGTAAAGCAGCAGCCCGATATCATGATCAACCTCAGCGCTTCGCCCTTCGATTATATCCACGAAGATGGCCGTAAAGGCATAGTGAAGCGCAATGTGCTTAAGTACAACCTGCCCATGGTATACTGCAATACTATAGGTTCGCAAACAGAGATCGTATTCGATGGTGGCTCGCTGGTAATGAATGCCAACGGCGACCTGCATACCGAGATGCCCTATTTTACAGAAGCCATGGCCTGCGTAACATGGAATGATAATGGCACCTTTGCTGACAATGTTGTGCGAACTGCTGGTACCATACAAACATCTGACCCATTGCCGCAAGCATTCCAGCCGCAGAAAAATATAGAAAAGATACACCAGGCCATTATCCTTGGCATCCGTGACTATTTCACCAAAATGGGGTTTAAAAAGGCAATAGTGGCCTCATCAGGCGGCATTGATAGCGCTGTGGTGCTTGCCCTTGCCAGCGAGGCGTTGGGCAGCGAGAATGTAAGGGCGCTATTGTTGCCCTCGCAATTCTCTACAGGGCATTCGGTAAGCGATGCCGAGCAACTCTCGAAAAACCTCGGCAACCATTATGATATCATACCCATAAAAGGAGTGTTTGAAGAATTTGAAAAAGCCCTGCACCCCGTATTCGATAGCCTGCCGTTCAATGTCACTGAAGAAAACCTGCAATCGCGTATACGCGGGGCAATGGTAATGGCTTTGTCCAATAAGTTCGGCTCCATACTGCTCAACACCTCTAATAAAAGTGAGCTCGCCACAGGTTACGGCACACTTTATGGCGACATGGCCGGCGGCCTCGGTGTGCTGGGCGATCTATACAAAATGCAGGTGTACTCGCTGGCCCGCTACATAAACAGAGACAAAGAGGTCATACCCCAAAACATAATAGACAAAGCCCCCAGCGCAGAGCTGCGCCACGACCAGAAGGACAGCGACAGTCTGCCTGAATATGATGTGCTCGACCCTATACTCTACCAATACATAGAGCGCCGCCAGGGCCCAAAAGAAATAGTAAACATAGGCAATGAACCCGCGCTCGTCACCCGCATATTAAAGCTAGTAAACACCAACGAATACAAACGCAACCAGTTCTGCCCCATCATCCGTGTATCCCCCAAAGCATTCGGCGTAGGTAGGCGGGTGCCTATTGTGGGGAAGTATTTGTCATAAGCAATATGCATGTAGATTTTTCTTTTTAAATTTGACATAAGGAAATCATCTATGGAATTAGCAGAACTTGATCTGAACAAAGTATACTCATATGCCGACTACTTCAAATGGCAGTTTGACGAGCGCGTGGAGTTAATTAAAGGCAAGATCTTTAAAATGAGCCCTGCCCCCAATTTTGACCACCAGGTATTAGCCGGTGAGATTTACAGGGCATTGGGAAACTTTTTGGCGAAGCAAAAGTGCCGCACTTTTATAGCACCATTTGATGTTCGCCTGCCGAAAAAATCCACGGAAGATAAAGATATCTATACCGTACTGCAACCAGATGTATGTGTTGTTTGCGACCCAACCAAGCACGACAAAAAAGGCTGTATTGGCGCTCCCGATATCGTAGTAGAGGTACTCTCCCCCGGCAATAACGCTAAAGAACTAAAAAACAAGTTTGATATCTACGAAGAATCAGGTGTAAAAGAATACTGGATCGTTTCTCCACAAGACAAAACTTTCCTAGTAAATACATTAGTTGGTGGCCGTTATATAACTTCAAGGCCAATGGCTAGCGGTGATATCGTTACTACATCCATTTTACCTGGCTTCTCAATGGACCTGAAAGAGTTGTTTGATACGCTTGATTAATTTTTCACCACCACACTACTCCACAACCGCTTCACCTCCTCCACAGCGTCACGCATATCAAGCTGGCGCATGCATTTAAAGTGTCCTTTCGGGCAGCGGTTATATCCAAGTTTGCTGCAGGGGTGGCAGCCCAGCTTTTTCATTTCCATGATCACTGATTCCGGTGCCACACGCTCTTTCAAATTATTGAACCCATAGTACGGGAACATGCCCATATCCGGCGAGGTGTTGCCCCAGAGGGAAACGATCGGTTTCTTGAAAGCCGCAGCTACATGCATCATACCCGTATCATTGGTTATGATCACACGGGCTATCTTAACCAGCTCGGCAGATTCTGTGAGGTTGAACTTGCCGCACGAATTATATATTTTGATCCTGTCCTGTTCCGCTATCGCCAGCCCATCGTCGCGGTCTTCCGGGCCGCCCAGCAGTATCACCGGGTATGGTATCAACTCGCAGAATTTCCGCCATTGCTCCACCGGCAGTTTTTTGGTATTGTAAGACCCGCCTATCACGCACCCTACATACCCACCCCAGTGGCTCACGGGTATATCGCTATCGCTTAGTTTTTTATCGTCCCGCAAAAAGTAGTCCAGCCCCTTGCCATCGTTGGTTATACCCAGCGGCATTACGGTTTCAAAGTACCGCTCCACAATGCTCTTATCTGGCATCATGTTTATCTTCAGGTTTGTGAGCAACCACTTCTGCACATTCAGCTTAGGAAACGAATGGCTCTTTACATTCAGCGCCTTCTTCACCCGCATAGTGCGCAGGTTATGGTGCAGGTCTACTATCACATCGTACTTTTCCTCCTTCAGTTTTTCTGTTACCGCGTCCAGGTCATCATCAAACAGGTACATTTTGTCTATGTACGGGTTATTCATCAATATAGCAGCATAGGCAGATTTGGTGAGGTAATGCACCACCACATCTTTATGCTGTTGCTTCAGGCAGCGCACCACCGGCGTTGTCAGCACTATATCACCAATAGAAGAAAAACGTATTACCAGTACTTTCATGAGAAATCACAAAATCAGAAAAGGGGAAAATAGAAAATAAGTTGATGGATATGTAACCTGCTGACTGTCTCGACCTCACCCTCTCCTTTAGGAGAGGGCCGGGGTGAGGCTTCTAATTAGCCGGATAAGACAATTCCACCCACGCCTTACTGTCCGTAATGCCAAGCGCTTCTTTAGCTGCGTCACAAATGCCAATGATGCTGTTGGAATAAAGCTTTGTATCAGGCACAGGGCCCAGAACTTTCGCGTAAATGGTCTTCCCCGTCCCGGGATTGAACACCTTTATTATGGTGCCGCGTGGTGTGGTATTATGGAAAGCGAGGTAAGCACTTACCTTGCCGCCTTTTTCAAAGAAAACTGCTGTGCCTTTCTCAGTAAGCACATTCTGCCCGTTATTGGTCTGTCGGTTGTATACCGTGTCCAATCCACCAATGTTTCGCATCTTCGAGGTATCTGCACCCGCACTACTTTTCCTGGGCACTGCCGGGTAAGCCGATGCACGCAAGGGATTATCTACAGTATCACGGCCTATCATTTTAAGCCAGCCAATGAACAACACCTGGTCTTCGTTCAGTGTATTGCCGTGCAGGTTGTTCCACATTCTCATCGTAGACTTTGTAACACCTGCATAGGTAGCAATAAGCCCTATGTCATCTTTAGGCCCTACATGGTAGTAAAGCTCATGCATGTCTTTCGTATCCAGCACCCCTGGCTTGCTCAATGAGTAATTCCTGCTCTCAACAGGAATAAAGATAATAGTGCCGGGCATTATTTTCTTGTTCTTATCAAAATCAGGCTGGAATTCGAAATCCTTTTCATTCACATAAAAACGCTGGGCTAACATAGGCAGGTTTTCGCCTTTTTTAAATTCATATTTTATCGCCCACTTGGTACCCCTGCGCACGGCAAACAACGTGTCCGCCTCCTGCGCCATGGTACTTGTTGTCAATACAGAAAATAAAAAAATACATAAATACCTCAACATATCACACCTTTATTTGCCCGAAAAGTACAACAATTATGCCCAAAATTGCTACTCTATATGTTAAAAAGTACCCAGCAACGTTCTTGCTTTTCAACATTTCACGACCATAAATACTCGCGGACTTATCACTTATCTCTTATCACTTACTCAATGTCCATCCTTATCCGCCACTGTTTGGGCAGATAGTTGTTCACCCTGTTCCCCAGCGACTTTACCCAGCCCAGTCCGAGGCCTTCATACCTTACTACCAGCCATCCTTTCGGCAGATCGGCAATACCCATGTCTTCCCGTTTCAGGAACCGCAATGCCTGCTCACGGGTTGCGTTTATACCTGGTAGGTTGTTATTCGCATCTATGCTTAGCGCTACTTCATGTTCCGGCAGCCACTCTTTCGCTGCAGGCATACCTAGTTTAAGCCCCGTCTTTCGCAGGTATACCGCTTTTTGCAGTATATGCCAATCCGCCTCATGTTCAGGCTGCATGGCACTGTAATTTTCCTTATCTGTTTGTATAAATGACACATCAGCATCCGCGAGCAGGTAACCCGCCTGCTGCTGAATCTTCTTATCATGCGCAGTCTTGAACCTCACCGGACGCATGGCATCCGCCTCGCCGCATTTTTGCACTGCTGCAATAAAAAAACCCTCTCCCTTTATCTTATCAGGAAAAAAGCGGTAGCCAGTCATTCCCTTCGCAGTCTCTGCAGCCACTATCCCCCACTCTGCTTTCACATCCACCGGCACTGCCTTCACCTGGTATGTCGTGGCAAGCCAATCCAGCACCTGCTCGTCTTCCTGCCGTGAATAAGAGCAAGTGGCATAGATCAATATTCCATCCTGCTTCAATGCTGGCCAGACATCTGCCAGTATTCGTTCCTGCCGTTCACTGCATAGCTGCACATTCGCCTCGCTCCATTCATCCAGCGCCCTTGCATCCTTCCGCCACAGCCCCGATCCACTGCATGGCGCATCAACCACGATCACATGAAAATAACCCTCCAGCCTGCCCAGGTCTCGCGGGTCATTGCTCGTTACCCACGTATTCATATATCCCCACCGGGTCATATTCTCTTCAAGTATCGATGCCCGTGTACGTATTACTTCGTTAGATACCAGCAGGCTATCCTTATCCAGCAGTGATGCGATTAGTGTGCTTTTGCCACCCGGTGCAGCACAAAGGTCCAATAACCGTAAACCCTTTTTACCGGCTAAAACGCCCTTCAATACCTGCTCCAAAAACATGGAAGAAGCCTCTTGTACATAATAAGCCCCGGCATGATACGCAGGGTCAAGCGTAAACACCGGCCGTTCACTCAAATAAACCCCACTACCACACCACGGCACACGTTCATTGTCCGCAAACAATCCGATATTTTTTGCAGGATTTATCCTCACAGAAGTAGGCGCAGCAAGCTCATGCGCGGCAAGAAAAGAGTCTTGATCAAAGCCTTTTATGCTCTTCATTTCCCCTAAAAGGCTTTCTGGCACCTTCATTTATAGATAGTCTTGCAACTTTTAGGTTTTCACTTTGAACTTTTCACTTAATAATCAAACTCCACTCCCGTGTAGTTATGCGGAGTTATCGCTTTCAGCTCCTTCTTTACTTTAGCATTCACTTTCAGCGAGTCTATGAACTCATGTATATCCTGCTTCCCAATACTGGCTTTACCGCGGGTCAGCGCCTTTAAAGCCTCATATGGCTGCGGATAGTTCTCCCTTCTCAGCACCGTCTGTATCGCCTCTGCCACCACAGCCCAGTTGCGATCTAGGTCTTCTTCCATCTTCTGCTTGTTCAGCAATAGCTTGCCCAGGCCTTTCTCAATTGATCGTAGCGCCAGGAAGCTATGGCTCATAGGCACACCTATATTACGGAGAACGGTGCTATCGGTCAGGTCACGCTGCAGGCGACTTATGGGCAGCTTTGCGCTTAGATGCTCATATAGTGCGTTCGCTATGCCCAGGTTACCTTCAGCATTCTCAAAATCTATGGGGTTCACCTTGTGCGGCATAGCGCTGCTGCCTACCTCTCCGGCCTTTACCTTCTGTTTGAAATACTCCATAGATATATACTGCCATACATCACGGCAGAAGTCAATGAATATGGTATTTATCCGCTTCAGCGTATCAAATTGCGCCGCAAGGTTGTCATAATGCTCTATCTGCGTGGTATACTGCATACGCTCCACACCAAGTTTCTTCTCCAGGAAGTCATTACCAAACTGCTCCCAGTTTATATGTCCGAATGCCACATGGTGGGCATTAAAATTACCCGTGGCGCCGCCGAACTTCGCCGCGAACGGTATATTGAACAACTGGTCTATCTGCCCTTCCAGCCGCTCTACAAACACCATTATTTCCTTACCCAGCATGGTGGGCGATGCAGGCTGGCCATGTGTGCGCGCCAGCATAGGCACACCTTTCCACTCCTGCGCCAGGTGATACAACGCCAGGTGGGTATTCAGCAGTAGTGGCAGGTATTGTTCCTCCATTGCATCCTTCCACAGCATGGGTACAGCAGTATTATTAATATCCTGCGATGTCAGCCCGAAGTGTATCCACTCTACACTCTCCCCTGCACCCAACGCTTTCAGTTTGTCTTTCAGAAAATACTCCACCGCCTTTACATCATGGTTAGTGGTGCGTTCGGTAGTCTTTATCTCCATAGCATCCGCCTCAGTAAAGTTCTCATAGATCGCGCGCAGCTTGGCAGGCTTCAGTTTCGCAGGCAGCTTTATCACTTTTTTCTCGGCCAGGAACAGGAAGTACTCCACCTCCACCTTCACCCTGTAGCGGATAAGCCCATACTCAGAAAAGTAAGGAGCAAGCGAGGCAAGTTGCGAGCGGTATCGCCCGTCTATAGGGCTAATGGCAGTAAGCGCGTTAAGTTCCATGCCGCAAAGATATGTTGGTTGGTTGATTTGTTGAAAAGTGATAAGTTGATACGTAGAAGTCTAACTTCTCATAACCAAATCAACTTATCTCTTACGAACTTATCTCTTATCACTTACTTCACCTTCACCTCCTGCCCCTGAGCTTGCGCTTGCATGGCTTGCATAGCCGTGTTTATGCTCTGCTGGGCTATTATATAGGTCGGCTTCAGTTTCAGCGAGGTCTGCCATTGCTGTATGGCCTGCGGTATCTTCTTCTGCATGTAGTAGCATACCCCCAGATTGTAGTATATCTCCTCCAGCTTCGGATAGTTGGGGTAATACATCTTCACCAGGTCCAGGTTGGTCTTGGCACTGTCCGGCTCATTTAGTTTCAGGTAGGCTACAAACGTATTCATATAGCCCGATACGAATGTATTGTGTATTTCCGTAGCCTTGTGATAGTATACCAACCCGCGGTGCAGCTCGTCGCGCTTCTTCACGGTGTCCGGTTCTTCTTCCGCCTTGTTTATGAGCGATGATGCCACATTCGCGTTCACGAGCACACTATTTGGCGCTTCCACAATATCGTGATTGAAGAGGGTGTCGTCATTCTTCCAGTCTGCATTGCGCTCTATGGTCTTGAAGCCGCACAGCCCCACCAGCGCCAGTGTCACTGCACCCAGCGCCATCTTCCCGGTAATAGCAGGCTTCATCATTTCAGCTCCTTTGTTCAACAGGTAGGCCACTGCTATGCAAAAGCCCAGTGAAGAGTGGAAAATAAGACGCTCACCCATTGTACCGCCTATATTGAAGACCAGGTTGCTCACCAGGAACAGGTTCAGCAGGTAGAAGGCGATGGCAAAACACATAACCCGCATTGTCTCCATACTCCATTTGCTCTCTGCCTGTGGCGCGCTTGCTTTAGGCTGAAATGCAGTTACTTTTCTGAAAAACGAAAACATCAGCCATGTCAGCGTGCCATGCACCAGCAGCGATGCCCACACCATAGGATGCGCGAAGGTTTTGTACGATATAGTATTATATGAGTAATCGGAGCTCAGGTGCTGCGGCCATATAAGCAGTTTTATATAGTTAAGTATGGTAGATATCTGCGTTGCCTTCTTCATGGCATCATCCGTCACCTTGGCGTATGGATTATTAAGTATGTCCGCATCAGAGTCCTTATTCATCTGCGCCACAATGCTCAACCTCATAGCGATATATACACCCGCCACGATAAAGAACGGCATACAGGCCTTTATGCTCTTGCCCAGCGAATACCTGTTGAACATCATAAAACTGAGCGGCAGCAAAAAGATCATCGAGATAGCATATTCCTTGGCCAGGAATGCAAGGAAGAAGCTCCCGCAGCCGGCCGCAACCATCCACTTCTTCTTGTGCTCCTCATACTTGAATGCGAATATGAACGTAAGGCATATAAATAGCAGTGACATGATCTCATCGCGGCTCTTCACATTGGCTACCACCTCGGTATGTATTGGGTGTATGGCAAACAGTGTAGTGGTAAGGAGCGCCAGTATGGGGTTGCTCCTGAATACGATATACCGCAAAAAGTAAAGCAGCACTATCACGCAGGCGGTAAACCACAGCACATTGAAAAAGTGCCTGACGTGCATATCACTCAAAAACTTCTTTTCAAACGGCTGCTTCATGCCGTAGCTGAAGCCCGGCGTAATGCCATTGGGGTGTGTCTTCATGCTATCCATCTTATCAACCGGGATAGCACCAAAGAACTGCTGCTCTATAGCAAAGGACACTTGCGACAACGGACGGTAACGCCCCCCGCTCAGCTGGTTAGACGAGTTGAACTGCTTATAATAGCTGTCGAACGCGTCCTTGGTCATAATAGACGGTATGCCTGCAAAGCCCTCCCACACATATTCATTCTTTACGATCGCTATCGTATCGTCAAGAGCGTACTCGTTCTTAGAGGTGTTTACGTATAGCACAAACGCCAGTACGCCCACTATTATCGCCTGTATCTTAAACTCATATAGCCATGCGGGCAGCAACGGGTCTTTTACCACCGGCTCAAATACCGGCGCTGCCGGGGCAGCAGCCTTCTTCTGCGCCTGCACACTTGCCGCAGGTACCGCGGGTCTTGGATTATTTACTTTCTTAGCCATTGTTTTGCGTGAAACTCAAATATAAGGCAAGTTGGGAAATTTTTTCAGTTAGTGGTTGGCTACCGTCCATTGACACTCTTGAACTGGGAAAAACTGATCCTTAAGAACATATAAGCGACCACAAATTATTTATTACATTTATGATCATACAATGTTCCTGACTATATGAAGGCAGCTATCAAATGCGTCTTGCTGCTTCTGCTAACGTTTAGCTGCCGCCATCTCTATGCCAAAAAGGAAGGACAAGAACTTATCGACTCCCTCATAGTCGCCTTGCAAAAGGTGCCCGAAGACACCAACCGGCTTAACATCCTGCACTACATTTCCGAAAACGGCGAAGACGGCATATGGCAGATGTATAATGACCAATTGGGCCGTTGCGCTGAGAAGCTGATACCCGCCGCTAGCCGCGCTATCAGCCTGAAAGCCAAAAAGTGCTATACGCTTTATTTGAACAATAAAGGTTACGAGACCCTGCTCAAAGGCGACTATTCAAATGCACTACTGCTATTTGACTCTGTGCTGCAGATGGCCAAAGAAACCAGAGACACCCTTGACTATTTAGCGTCACTGACGAGCATCGGTGCCATCTACGACAGACAGAACGAACAAAAGGACGCATTACAAACCTATCTGCAGGCACTGGCTATAGGTGAGCAAAGCAAGACCAATGAACTGTTACCGGCTATCTTGTCAAACATTGCCAAAATGTACCACCAGCAAAATGACAGCGTTAATGAGCTGGCATACTTACAGAGAGGCGAGAAAATTATTACGGAAAAAAAGATCTCGAATTTCGATTGCCCCACCCTGTTCTGCGCGCTTGGCGACCTGATGCTGCATAGAGGTGATGCAACTACTGCTATGGCCTATTTTCAAAAGGCAAGGGAAATGGCAGACAAGGTCGGGACCAGTCACGGCAAGGTATTGAGCATCATACGCATTGCCAGGGCATACATGGCAGAGGGAAAACATGATCCCGCCCTCGCCCTGGGTAAAGAAGCCCTTGACATAGCAACTAAGGCAAAATACCTGAAGCTGGTGAGCGATGCAGCATTGCTGTTAAACAACCTTTACCTGGAGCAAGGCGACCATAAGCATGCTTATGAAATGTACACCATTCATATAGCGGCCCGCGACAGCCTTAGCACTGCCGACAATCAAAAAGCAGTCATGCGCCACCAGTTCCAGTCAGACTTCGATCTGAAGCAGGCGAAAATAAAGGCGGAACAGGACAAGCAGAACGCCCTGGCAGCAAAGGAAGTGCAAAAGCAAAAGCTGGTGCGCGACTATTTTATGGGTGGCTTTGTGGTCGTATTGCTGTTCGCCGGGGTTTTCTTCAAACAGCGCAACAAGATCAGCCAGGAAAAGAAGTTAAGCGAAAAACTGCTGCTCAACATTCTGCCAGCAGAAGTGGCAGACGAGCTAAAGGCAAAAGGCAATGCCGAAGCCAAACTGATAGACGAAGTCACCGTATTGTTCACAGACTTCAAAGGCTTTACCCAACTGTCGGAAAAACTCTCGCCGAAAGCGCTGGTGGCTGAGATCAATGAATGCTTCTCTGCGTTCGACCATATAATGGAGCGGTATGGTGTGGAAAAGATAAAGACCATAGGTGACGCCTACATGGCGGCCGGTGGCCTGCCAACCGCTAATAAGACCCACCCCGAAGATGTAGTGAATGCCGCGCTGGAGATACAGAAATTCATGATGAAGCATAAGGAGAAAAAAGAGGCTGTGGGAGATTTGTACTTTGAGATACGCATTGGTGTGCATACCGGGCCGGTGGTAGCCGGCATAGTGGGTGTCAAGAAGTTCCAGTATGACATATGGGGCGATACAGTGAACACGGCATCGCGCATGGAAAGCAGCAGCGAGGTGGGCAAAGTGAACATATCCGAAAGTACCTACGAGCTCGTAAAAGACAAGTTCGCCACTGAGCACCGCGGCAAGGTATCAGCAAAAGGAAAGGGGCACATAGATATGTATTACGTTTCACGATTGAATTAAGATACGTCCCCACCGTCATCGCGAGGCACGAAGCGAACTCACGAATTGAACCTAGTACATCAGGATAATAAAGCTCCTATTTTACTACCCTCCTCTGCAAAAAACAAGATAGCATCATATTTCGGAGGATAAAAATGATTCCCGTATGAACCATTTACAAGAGACACACCATTCCCGTTTATTCTAAGATACCAAATAGTTGTACCAGGCCCCAGTAACTTATCAAGTATTTCAATTGTGTATTCTTTTGACAAGAGATCGCAAATTGTCTGTAGATCATCCTCATTCTGATAACGAGGTATGTCATAATAATACCTGCCATCTTTTTCCCATTTGTACAACATGCGTGACTAATAAGGGCCCAACAATTCATCCGGATAAGGCGGCCACACATTCTTTGCAAATGCTTCTTCAGATGCGCCAAATTTCAAAAAATTTTCTCTTGCCTCGCATAAGCTTACTTTATTCGCACCGTCCGAATAATCGGGATCGTCCAGTTGAACGCCATCAGCTTCCCAAAAACATATTGGGCAAATATCAAAAGAATTATCGGGTGTGCCCTCGAGTGCAAAAAATCCACAACAAGGACACTGGTATTTTCCGAGTTTATTTTTTTCGATGTCCATCTCTACAATCTGTGCAATATGAAAATCCTATCCCAAGCTGGCGCTAGTCTGAGGCCGTGCCTGTGAACAGCCGACTCGTGCCTTCGCAATTCAGGCAGCGTACAATGGCGCGAGTTTGAGGCCCAGCCCGCGCATAGTCAACTCGTGCCCGCATAATTCAGGCAGTTTGCAACTGTCCTACTCTCCCTTCTTCAAATAATGCGTTGTGAGCGTCCGTGCCCAATACCTCGGTATACTATACTCCTGCTGTAGATGCGCCACCACATCGTTCGATTTTTTCTCCGCAGCCTTGAAGCCATCCAATATCTTTATCCACTCCGCAATTTTCTTTCCCGTTTTCTCCACCACCTGTTCATCAGTTACATTCCAGTAGTCTTGTTTCATTGTGCGTCATTTTTCAGGTCCAACAAATATATACCTTTCAGAGATGCAAAAATGTGGGTAAACCACACCCTGCCACAACCCCATTCGGCACAATAATTGCGGCAATATGACTGCGTGTTTTGATCAGTAAAACATCCTACTACATAAACACATAGCAAACATAGGCTATGTATCTATGTGCCTATGTGGTTCAATTTTCAACACCAGAAACAACCGGAAACAAAAAATGCACACCAGTGCAAAAATTGCAACTTAATTCATTGATTATCAATAAAAACGTGCGCAATTATTTTAATTAGCAAGTGTGCAATCGTTCTTTGGCAACGGAAAAATCAGCAATAAAAGTTGCACACGCCTACCTGCTGGTAGGTAGGTGCGCAAAAATCACAACGTAGATTGTTGATTACCAATAGCAAAGTGTGCAATTATTGTTTTGTAGCTTGTACGCAGCAACTGGCGAGTACAGATGCCTCATTCTTTGGCAAGACAAACCCGAATCAATCTCGCCAGAAGCCTTTGCGCCCCTGTCTGCCGACAGGCAGGTCGGTGACAGGTAAACAATTTCCGGTACCGGAAAAAAGCGGAAATTTTTGAAAAGAAAATCATTGATAATCAATACTAAACTGTGCAAAAAACATTTTTCCTACAAACCAGAAAACAACTACTCAACTAATCAACTAATCAACCAAAGACTAAACCTTTGTATCTTCCCATAGTCAAAACTCAAGAAATACCGCTAATGCCCAATGCCGCTGATCAGGTAGATGATCATATGCTGGTGGCCTCGTTCAGGGATGAAAAACTGAAGGAGGCTGCCTTTACACAACTGGTGCGCAAGTACCAGGAGCGCTTTCCAGCACAGTGGGATCCGAAGCTTGGAATTCACGTGACTTGAAGTCG
>JADMIO012752698.1_pt1 | contig 132771 bp, 123 predicted proteins | sample 8958161 | NCBI WGS metagenome assembly JADMIO01 (sample SAMN16585339, study PRJNA669376) | soil metagenome | isolation source: Crop rotation soil | place: USA: Cullars Rotation, Alabama | collected 2011 | reverse complement strand
GCCGCGACTTCAAGTCACGTGAATTCCAAGCTTCGGATCCCACTGTGCTGGAAAGCTTGGCCTCGATTTCGGATACTATCTCACCGGCAGCATTCTCACTGAAACGATTTTCAGCTGGCCCGGACTCGGCCGCTACGTTGTCAACGCCATCACTCGACGGGACTTGCCCGCAATTCAGGGGTCGGTGCTCTTTCTCAGCGTTGTGTTCGTGATGGTGAACCTCCTCACCGATCTCGCCTACGCCAAAGCTGACCCGCGCGTAGCGTATTCTTAAGCGGTAGATGACCAGCAAGGAAACAACATCTCCGGCACCTTCAGCCGGCGTGAACGCAGCCGCGCCCGCCCCCAGTGAGTCTGCACTCAAGAAGCAGATCGAAAAGATCGCCAAGGAGTCGGGCGCAAAAGCCATTGCCGTCGCTCTTCATGATTTCGAGACCGGCTTCGAGCTGCACTTCCACGATGACCGCTGGTTCCACGCCGCCAGCACTATAAAAGTCCCGATCCTGCTCGGTGTTTTTGCAGCCATCGATCGCGGCGACCTGCTGCCTCACTCACGCGTCCACGTCCGCAACCGCTTCCTCAGCGTCGTCGAAGACATTCCGTTTCGCGTCGAGTCCGGTCGCGATGCGAACTCAGCGGTGCACAATGCCATCGGCAAGATGATGCGCGTCGACGAGCTCGCTTACCATATGATCACAACTTCGAGCAACCTCGCCACCAACCTCGTGCTCGGCGTGATTGGACCGCAGTCGGTCAATGAGGCGCTGCACGAGCTCCATCTCGACGAGGGCATCGATCTCAAACGCGGCGTCGAGGACGAGCTGGCGTTCGAGAAAGGCATCAACAACCGCGTCACGGCGAATGGACTGCTAAGAATTCTGGTGATGCTGGCGGCGGGAAAAGCGTTCTCGCCGGCGCTGTCTCGCCGGATGATGGACATCATGCACGGCCAGGAGTTCAACCAGGGAATTCCGGCGCGCCTGCCAAAAGGAACCCGGGTCGCGCACAAAACCGGGGAGATTTCCACCGTCGCCCACGACGCCGGGGTTGTCTATCTGCCGAAGCGCAAACCTTACGCGCTGGTGATTCTTACGGAATGGGATCCGAATACCTCGGGCCGATCGCGGACAATCGCCACCATCTCGCACGCGATCTATGAGGCCCTGACCAAGGGTCCACCCGACGAATGAGCGCTTCTTCGAGCTTCGCCGAGGCCAGGCACGAGTCGCCTAACTTCCCCCTTCGGGTGGTTGACGGCCTGACTCTGCCGCCGGAATATCGTAAAGCCCTGAGGCCAGGCGAAGAATGGAAGGACGGTACGGGCTTCTCCCGGCAGCTACCCCGATATTTTTACGAGGTACCGTCCTGGGATTCGGCGATGAAGGTAGAGCTTTCCACGCACTTCCTGCTCTGGGAATTCATCCAGGTAGACGTCCGGGAAGCCGCTCCTTTGCGAACATTCCCCCGGTACGTTCCGTGCGCAATAACCCTCCTTGCCGTGTGCCTGGAGAGGTTCCGGGAGGCTGTTGGGACGCTGGTTCACATTTCAGCTAATGGCGGCTATCGGTCGCCGTCCCATCGGTTCTCGAAGAACGCCACTCCGCATGCCTGGGGAACCGCCGCCAATATTTACCGAATTGGCGATGCGTACCTGGACAACCGGAGTGCGATCGAGCGCTTCAGCCTGATCGCGCGGGAGACGCTACCTGGCGTTTGGACGCGTCCCTACGGAACACCGACCGGCTACGCGGAGGATCATCTACACCTCGACCTGGGATACGTGATCTCAGTGCCGAGGGACGTCAAAAGTTGACGCAATCGTCGCGAGAAAGAGTCAAAAAGATTGGAGCATTTGGAGCAAGAAGGAAGAATGGCGGAGCTGAAGAAGAAGAAAGGGCCGGAAAACAAATCATCGACGCACGAGCGCATCCAGCTCGCCGCGATCGGCATGGAAGCCGAATTCGCGGTGATCCAGGATGGCGTGCAGGTGAAGCCTGAGGATCTCTTCGGCAGCCCGCGCAAGATCATTCGCGAGAAGATGATGCACCGCAAAGGCCGCTCGTATCATCTGCCGACCGGAGGTGCTGTCTATTTCGATACCGGCGTCATCGAAGTCGCCACTCCGGTGATAGAGATCGAGCGCGGCTGCGCTGCGCGCGCCGGCCGATCACTGTGGGAAGCGATCCTGTTCGTGCGCCAGGAGCTCGACGCGTGGGAGCAGGCACACGACACCGACGTCCAGCTCGCCGGCTTCAGCACGCACTACAACATCTCCTTCGAGCTGCCGAAGTATGAGCAGGGGACGACACGCACCGTCGAGCAGCTCGCTTATCTGCTCTCGCATATCCTGCCGATTCCGGTGATGCTGCTGGCCGCGAACCGCCGTTCGACTGGAATCGGAGTGCGTCCGCGCGGTGACCGTATCGAGATCACCGCCGACTTCACACCCGACGCGCCGCTGATGATTGCGACGGCGACGCTGATTGTCGGCATCGTGCGTGAAGTGATGCGGTGGCCGAGTTATGAGATCGGCGCGCTCGACGACACCGACATTCCGGTGATCAGGGGATTCCGTCCAATGCCCCACACCACGCGCAAAGGATGGCTGGCCCGCTTCGATTGCTACCCCGAAAACCCGTTCACCAGCGACATCGACGCCGACAAGTGGCCGACCACTGATGGCCGCTTTATGACGTTGCGGGAGATGGCCGGGCGAATCACCAAGCACTTCTGGCCATACATCCGCCGTTACTCCGATCCGTTCACCCTGAGGTTGATTGGATCCGTGATGAAAGGCCGTGCACCGTCGCTGCTCGATCTAGATGATCGGCCCGCTGGCTATGAAGACGTCGGGCGCCTTTGCACCTGGGACAATCTCTTCCCCGAGCGCGTGCTGCCGCGCTCGCAGTACGAGCGTGTCCTGATCCGCGCCATCAACGGCGACAAGCTGCACATGAACGGGGAGTGGTATACGCCGACAGGAATGCGCGGCTGGTCGCGCGTGATTTTCCGTCGCAAAGCCGACAACTCTCGCCACGTCTTCTCGCTCGACTACCTGCTGGACCACCTGCGCGAGTGGGAGCGACCCTATAGAACCGCCAAACGCGATGCGGCAAACTGGAAGCGAAACGGCGCCGCCGAGCGCCGTGCGCGCCGCCGCCGCGAAGAGGAAAGCGAGGCCCGATAGCGGACCGGTGATCGCATTAGCTCGCGGCCGCAGGCTGACGGCGGCCGGCTGCCGGCTGGTATTTTTCACTTAGTAGTTTTCCGCCTTCCCTAACTAGTAGCCAGTTCTGACGACTCATATCGCTCTCGTCCGCGGCATCAACGTCGGCGGCCATCGTCAGGTCGGGATGACCGACCTTCGAAATTTCCTGGCGGCCCTCGGCATGGAGAACGTGAGATCGGTGCTGCAGAGCGGCAATCTCGTCTTCGAGAGCAAAGTCAGAACGGGTTCCGAGCTCGAGCGTTTTCTCGAGAGCGAAGCGCTCGATCGACTGTCACTCGAAGCCGACTTCATCGTGCGGACTCCCGATGAGTGGAAGACCATCATCCGCCAGAATCCCTTTCGCAAAGAAGCCGAGAAGGATCCGGGACATCTCGTCGTGATGTTTCTGAAGAGCGAGCCGGACGTTGCCGACATCGTTGCGCTGCAGGGAGACATTCGCGGCCGCGAAGTCGTACGCGCCAAGGGAAAGCAGGCCTACATCTATTTTCCTGATGGCCAGGGTCGCTCGAAGCTGACCCATAGCGTGCTCGAGAAACGCCTCGGCCGCGGAACGGGGCGTAACTGGAACACCATCCTCAAACTGGGAATCGTCGCGAAAACCGGGTCGGCGAAACTGACTCCGATGGTGCCGCGCCGAAAGATCAGCTCAGACTAGCAATCAGCGAGCTCCGAGAGCGTCCAGCAGCTTTTGGTGGATTCCGCCGAATCCTCCGTTCGACATGATGAGCACCACATCGCGCTCGCGAGCACGTGGGGCGAGATCGCGCACGATCGCGTCGGCATCCTTGAGCTCCTTCGCCGTTTTGCCATTGGTGCTCAAATCACGAACGAGCTTTCCAAGATCCAGCGCCGTCTCCTTCGTGTAGCGGTCAGGCCGGTACAGCGAAGCGAAGATGATCTCCTCAGCGCCGGCGAACGCCCGTGCATAGTCGTCCTGGAATTCCCGCCGCTGTGCGGTGTAGCTGCGGGGCTCGTAGATCGCCACGATCCGCCGGCCTTTGTACTTCTGTCGCACTGCGTCGATCGTCTCACGAATCGCCGTCGGATGATGCGCGAAATCGTCGATCACCGTCACGCCGCGAGCTTCGCCGCGCACTTCCATCCGGCGCTTCACGCTCGCGAAAGTTTTGAAGCCCTGCCGCACCCCATCGCGATCTGCTTTGACTGATTCGGCGGCTGCGATGACCGCCAGTGCGTTGCGCACATTGAATGCGCCGGCGAGCGGTGTCTCAACTCTTCCCCACTCTTCATTCGACTTGAACGCGCGGAAGCGAGTTCCGCTTTCGTCGAACTCGACATCACGGGCGTGCCAGTGCGCTTGTGAATCCTTCGGCGCGATCGAATCGTCGCCGTAGGCAAAGGACTGGACCGGCGCCGGCGACTTCGGCGCCAGCTCGCGCACAATCGGGGAGTCCCAGCCTGCGATCACCACGCCGTTTTTTGGAACGAGGTTTATGAACCGCGCGAAGGCGAATTTGTACGCCTCCTCGTCGCGATAGATGTCGGCGTGATCGTACTCGATGTTGTTGACGATCGCGGTGTCGGGCAGGTAGTGCCACATCTTCGGACCCTTGTCGAAGTACGCCGTGTCGTACTCGTCCGCTTCAATAACGAAGTAACGTGAGCCCGTAAGTCGATAGGATGTGCCGAAATTCTCGGCGACACCCCCAATCAGAAAGCTGGGATTGAGTCCTGCCGACTCGAGCAGCCACGCCAGCAAGGAAGTCGTCGTCGTTTTGCCGTGCGTTCCCGCCACCGCCAGGGAATGATGACCCCAGATAAACTCTTCCTTGATTGTGGCAGCGGCTGACGTATAACGCAGCTTCCGGATCAGCACTTCCTCTAGCTCCGGATTCCCGCGCGAGATGACGTTACCGACTACCACGATGTCCGGTGCCGGCGACAGGTTCTCCGGCTTGTAGCCCTGAGCGTAGGTGATTCCCATCCGCTCGAGGTTCGTCGACATCGGGGGGTAGACGTTCTCGTCCGATCCGGTCACTTCATGTCCGGCAGCTTTCAACAGCCCCGCCAACGACGCCATCGCCGTCCCGGCGATCCCGATCAAATGGTAGTGCAGTGGTGTCTTAGTCAGAGCGTCCTCTCCCAGGATTGTTCGCTTCCCGCTTTCCCGCGTGCACTGGAATCTACATTGCGCTGTCTAATACTTCGGGTCAGCCCAGTCGTCCCTGTTCCAGCGAAACGCGACCCTGCTCAGAGCCGTAAGGCCAGAACACCCTAACGAGATTCATGCCGCAAAGAGCCAATAGATTCTGGACGATCTTTCTGTTGACGGTTCTCGTCGACGTCATCAGCAAGAAGCTGGCGGTCAATCGGCTGTCGCCCGCCTACGTCCCGCACAACATCGTCGACGACATCCTGCGCTTCACCCTCGCTTACAACCCCGAAGGCGCGATGAGCTTCTCGCTCGGGCCATCGTCGCGTTGGTGGTTCGTGCTGCTCTCGATCGGGACGCTGTTCGTGCTACTCTATATGTATCGTCAGACTCCGCGAGATGACCGGCTGCAGATCGCTTCGCTGGCGCTCATTTGCGGCGGCGCGGTCGGAAATCTGCTCGACCGCATCAAGTCGCCGCGCGGCGTGGTGGACTTCATCGACATCGGCGTCCAATCGCACCGCTTCTGGACGTTCAACCTCGCCGACCTCGCGGTCACCCTCGGCACTGCGATGCTGACTTGGATTCTCTGTATTCGCGCCAGTCGTGACGAGCACCCGCTGCCCGCTGTCCCCGGCGGTTCGCCAACGCCGGCACCCGCGCTCAGCCGAACCCGGATCGACGAGCCGAACTAATCGTCTTTCTGTCCGAATATCGCCATGTTCGAGCTGTGCCCCGGATTCACTTTTTTCTCCGGGTATATCCAGTGCACGGCTTGATTGACGGCGGTCGCCGCTTCCCCAAACCCGGTCGCGATCAGCTTTAGCTTCCCCGGATAGGTGGTGATGTCTCCCGCGGCGTAAATGCCCGCCCGCCCCGTCTCCATCATGCTGTTGACGACGATCTCGTCCTTGTCGCAGTTGAGTCCCCACTCGCCGAGCGCTCCGATGTCGCTGTGAAATCCAAGCATCGGCAGAATCGCATCGGCTTCGACGTCCCGGGTCGTCTTCGCTTTCACGTCGCGCAGCGTGACGCCGGTGAGCCGATCATCCTCCGACAGGACGTCGTGAAGCTCATGAAACGGCAACAGAGTCGTGCGTCCTTCGCCCGCAGCGGCGACGACATCGGCAACGGTCGCGCCGTGCGCCCGATACTTGTCGCTGCGATGGACCAGCGTCACCGCCTGCGCGCGATCGCGAAGCTGTTGCGCCCAGTCGAACGCTGAATCGCCACCGCCGATAATCACGATGCGCTGACCCCGGAATTCCTCCGGATTGGCGACGCGATCAAAAATCCCGCGACCGTACCACGGCTCAGCGCACTGCTGCGGGAGCCGGCGCGGAGAAAAGGCGCCGATTCCCGCCGCAATTACGATCGCTCGAGTCGGAAAGCGATCGCTCTCAGTGATCAAAACGAAGTGATCGCCACTCTGTTCGAGAGCAACCACGTTCTGGTTCAGGTGTGATTTGAAACCGAATTGCGACGCCTGCTCCACCAGAGTGTTGACCAGATCCTTGGCGAGGATCTTGGAAAATCCGCCGACGTCGAAGATGTATTTCTCCGGATACAGCGCGGTCAGCTGCCCACCCAGCTGCGGCAGCGCGTCGACGATCTGCGACGTCGCTCCCCGCATGCCGGCATAAAAAGCGGCGAACAGTCCAGTCGGACCGCCGCCGATGATGGTGATGTCGACGATTTCGTGACTCATTTCTAGCCGAAATATATAGTAGGCCGATGGTTAACCCCGTCACCAAGGCTCGAGAACCAGCGCTGACGCTATTGGTCGAGAGGGGTCAGACTGACCTGCGCCGTTCCATCTCCACTGTAGTGAAGACTGACCGTCCACGGCTGGCAACAAACCTCGCAGTCCTCGATGTACTCTTGCGAAGGTCCGCCACCAGGATCGATCGCGATCTCTACCGTCTCGTTGCAATAGGGACAGTAGACACTGGCCGTCGTTTCAGCTGTCCCGTCGCCCAGGGGGAATTCGTCTTCCAAATCCAGGTCGTCCGGACCACTACTGTCTGTACTCGCCATACCGAATAGTGCGTTAATGCCGGCGCACCGAACAGCATAGATTTGGTCGCGATGAAGATCTACACAAAAACTGGCGACGCCGGCGACACAGGCCTCTTTGGCGGTGGCCGAGTCCCCAAAGATGATCCAAGGGTCGAAGCGTACGGTGATGTCGATGAGCTAAACGCAGTAATCGGAATGGCTCGAGCCATCGAGTCGCTGCCCCGCATCGATGAGATCCTCGTTCCAATGCAGCGCGACCTGTTCAGCATCGGTGCGCTTCTGGCGACGCCCGATCTCGACAAAATGCACAAGCACCTCGCCAAGGCGAATATCGATGATCGCCGCATCGGCGAGCTCGAGCAGGCAATAGATGATTCCGACCGCGACCTCGAGCCGCTCAAGGCTTTCATCATCCCAGGTGGCAGCAAGAAGGGCGCGATACTTCACGTCGCCCGCACGGTTTGTCGCCGCGCCGAGCGGAAGGTGGTCGGCCTTCAGCGCGAGGTTGAGATCCCGCAGATCGTGGTTGTCTATCTCAATCGGCTGTCCGATCTGCTCTTTACCCTGGCGCGGCTCGCCAACGTCCTTACCGGCGCGGGTGAAGTAACCTGGTAGCCAAAACTCCCCCGACCCCGGCGCCACCCGCTCACCAGCGGATCGCGCTCGGCGCGTCGTCGATCCGGGTCGCCCCCGGCCTGATTTCTCACGTTGCCGCGATCGCCAAAGAGGTCGCGCCGGCCCATCGCTATGCGATCGTCACCGACGCCAACGTCGGCCCCATCTACGCCGCCCGGCTCAAAAAAGCGTTCAACCGGGACAAGGTCGACGTTCTGACCATCGCCCCCGGTGAGTCGAACAAGACCCGGGATACCTGGGGCAGTCTGACCGACCAATTGCTGGTTCGGGGGTTCGGCCGGGATTCCGCCGTCATTGCCCTCGGGGGTGGGGTGGTCGGTGACCTCGCAGGCTTCGTGGCAGCCACTTTTATGCGCGGCATCCCCATCGTCCAGGTACCCACCAGTTTGATGGCGATGGTGGACGCCGCCATCGGTGGCAAGACAGCGGTCGACATCCCCGCCGGGAAGAATCTGGTGGGCGTTTTTCACCCCCCAGTCGCGATTATTGTAGACCCGCAAGTCCTTGCTACGCTTCCACTTAACGAGATGCGCTCGGGATTTGCAGAAGTTGTTAAGCATGGCGTAATCGCCGACGAGTCTTATCTTTCTCGGGTCGTCGGCGGAGCAAAAGGACTGCTGGCGAAGGACGGTCCGACGAGTGACAGCATGCTCGCCGCCATCGTCCATAGCATTGAGATCAAGGCCGCAGTTGTCTCACGTGATGAACGGGAGGAAGGCCTTCGAAAAACTCTGAATTTTGGCCATACCATCGGCCACGCGATCGAGCTGGTAAGCGGCTATTCGCTCCTCCATGGGGAGGCGATCGCGATAGGGATGGCGTTGGAAGGGCGACTCGCCGAACGGATTGGGGTCGCGAAACCGGGAACAGCGGACGTCATTACGGCCGCCCTCCAGGCCTTCAGCCTCCCGACGACCTTGCCCGACTCCTGTGAGTCGGACGCGGTTATCGCCGCGATGGGGTCGGATAAGAAAGCGCGGGGCGGTAAGACGAGGTTTGCCTTACCCAGCCGCGTTGGCAGCATGGCGGGAGAAGAATCGGGTTGGACGGTTGCAGTAAGTAACGATCAGCTACGGGAGGTGCTTGCATGAAAAACAGCAATGTCTCTCGCAGTACCTATACAGTGCCGGCTGCTGGTAACTCGGCGCGCTCGCGCGCGGACATCGCTCGCACCATCTCTGCGGTCACCCTCGCCGTCGCCTTGTTGGCGACCGGCGCTATCGCGCTACCGTCGCTGTCGCCGGTAGAAGCCGCCAACGAGATCAGTCCCGCTTCGTTGCCCCCGCTCGAGCCCCAGATCCTGGCGGACATCGAAGGCGTGCACAGCGAAGCCGGAATGCTCACCGCCCCGATCCGCGCCGTCGCGACTCTGGCCAAGGCAGTTCCCTCGGCGACGGTTAAAGTCGCTCGCGCGACCACTGCGGTCACCAAGCCGATCGCGAGAGGCGTTGAGTCGATCCCGCGCAACGTCGTGCGCGCAACTGCGCATGAAGCGATCAAGATGAAGAAAGGAATTCTGCCGCTGATTCCTTCGAAGTTTGCCCGCGCTCAGGATGGCGTCGTCATCCCGGTTTCCCTGACGCAATACTGCGTGCAAGGCGAGACCCGCCGCGGACGCCAGACCCGTCACGGTATCGTAGCCGCTGACCCTCGCATTTTCCCGCTCGCGCGCTACGTCGAGGTCTTCCTCGGCAACGAGTACCTGGGTCGCTATCTCGTGGACGACACCGGCGGCAACGTGCTCGGCGCTACGCTCGATATCTGGAATCCCGACTGCCGAGAAGCCGCGCGTTTCGGGCGTCACTGGGGCAGCGCGATCCTCGTCGCACGAGAAGTCGAGGCTGTGCCGAACGACACACTCGTTCCGACGCGCTGGGATGGCCTCGCGAAGCGGTAAACTACAAACTTAAAACGACCAGCTGGCGGCTGGGCGCTTTCACCCTGCGGCTTCGAGCGAAAACGAAATACGAACGGCCAGCTTTCTTGCTGGCCGTTTTTTATGCTCGGAGCCGCCAGCGGATAGCCGCCAGCAGCCAGCCGGTCGTTTTCAGTTGCAGTTAAACTGGTACGAGCATTGCTCCCTCTCCGCGCGACACGAACCCGAGACAACAATGTCCTCGTTCAGCACCTATCTGATCGGATTCATCGTCCTCATCATCGGCTTGGCGATCGCCGCGATTCTACTCGGCGTTTCCCAGACCTGGGTGATCGTTGGTGCGATCATTCTGATCGGAATCGCCATCGTCACTGCGACGACCAGGACGAAAACGAAAGATCCGCCGGCGCCTCCAGCCTGATCGCTGGGGGTTTCTACCGAAGAAACCCCAAAAAATAGCTGTCATGTTTGTGGCATAAAACATGGCTGTTGACGGCTGAGCATTCCCATTATTAACGTGCGCGTCCACCGAAAGCCGGGCGCGCCACCTCTGGTACGTCCGTCCATAGTGTCTCTACCAAGGGGCTTATGCAGACTACGGGCGAAAGTAGATCCAAAGGTTTCTTCCGTTCTTCCCCCTCCACCGCTTTCGACCAGTACCTCCAGGACATCCAGAAGCTCCCGCTTATTACCGACGCTGAAGAAGAGCGTCGACTTGCGCGACGTGCGCAAGCGGGAGACGAGAAAGCAGCAGAGCGGCTGGTCACCGCAAACCTCCGATTCGTTATTTCGTACGTGAAGAAGTACCAGGGCCACGGACTCGATCTCGGTGAGCTCGTAGCGATCGGAAACGAGGGATTGCTTAAAGCGGTAAGAAAGTTCGATCCGGATCAGGGCGTCAAATTCATCAGTTACGCAGTGTGGTGGGTCCGGCAGGCAGTATTGAAGGCGTTGGCAGAGCAGACACGGAGCGTGAGAATCCCGCTCAACCAGAACTCCCAGTTGATTCGCCTGGCTCGCGCCCAGACAGTGCTCTCCCAGGTTCTCAAGCGCGATCCCACTGACAACGAAATCGGCCGACTGCTGGAGGAGACTCCCGACGCAGTTCGCAGCGCCAAGCAGATGTCGGCGACCGAGATTTCGCTCGATGCGCCGATCGATCGCTCGGATCGCGAAGCTTGCACCCTCGGCGAACGCTTCGCCGGCGTCGATGGCGGCGAGATCGAAGACGTCACCGACTTCCACCTCATGCGCGAGTTCATCGATCGCGTCTTCCGGAAGTACCTGACGCCGCGCGAACGGAAGATTCTTCATCTGTACTACGGTCTCGAGCAGGGCTCCGACGCCATGACGCTCGAAAAGATCGGCGCGCTGATGGGAGTCACCCGCGAGCGGATCAGACAGATTCGCGAGCGTGCCTTCGAGAAGCTGCGTGAATCGCCGGACGGCTCGGCGCTCGCGGGATTCTGGAGTTAGACGCGAAGAGCGACGCCGAAACGGAAGCGCCGAACCAACAGCTTGAAGATGACGCCGACTCAAATTGGGTCGGCGTCTTTCTTGTATAAGCCTACTCTCGTGACTTCGTCCAATGCCCCGGTTCCCGCTTCCGGCATCCCCCGTCCCCCGCTGAAGGCTTTCCTCAACGCCAAATGCGGCAACGCCGATAAGGCACGCGAGGCGCTGGAGGAAGTCGGGTATGACCTCGAAGAGGTCGAGCCCGGTGATATGGAAGCGCGCCTCAAAACCGCAATCGACGGCGGCATCGAACGCATTCTCGTGGCCGGCGGAGATGGGACCATTGCCACCGCCGCGTCGCTGGTGGCGAAGAGTGAAACCCAGCTCGCAATTCTGCCGGGCGGCACGCTCAATCATTTCGCCAAAGATCACAACATTCCGACTGACCTCGGCAAGGCGGCAGTCACGGCTGGCGCGGGTGAGGTCATCGGCGCCGATATCGGCTACGTCAACGACTGCGTCTTCCTGAACACCAGCTCCATCGGCGCCTATGTCACATTCGTTCGCGATCGCGAGCGACTAGAGAAGCGATTTGGATATTCCCTCGCCAGCCTCTTTGCCGGAGTGATGACCCTCAAGGATCTCCGCACCTTCAGCGTCACCTTCGAGGTTGAGGGCAAAGCCAGAACTTTTCGGACCTCGCTGGTCTTCATCGGTGTTGGTGAGCGAGAGCTGAAAATGCCCACGCTTGGCAATCGCGTAGCAAACGGGCGGCGTGGTTTGCACGTGATGATCGTGCGCGGTCGAAAACGCGCCCGGCTTTTCTCGCTGGCCATGGCCGCAATCGGGCGTGGAACGAAAGAGGCGGCGAAGCTACCCGAATTCGAGAATTTCCTGGTCGACAAATGCCAGATCGATCTGAATCGCCCGCAGACAACCGTCGGGCTCGACGGCGAGCTTAAGCGCATGAAGACCCCACTCCAATACCGTATCGATCGCGACGCCCTGCGCCTGGTGGTTGCGCCGCCGGAGGAGAACGAATAGCTAAATTCAACAGATGACCCAACCCGCCAATCGTGCGGAATCGTCACCTGTTGAAGCATCTGGTCTCGCGGCTCGACTCGCCGAGATCGTCGGATCTCAGCACGTCCTGAATCGGCCAAGCGAGCTCCTCGTTTACAATTCTGACGGATTGCCGGGCTACCGCCGGCAACCGAGACTCGCCGTTTTTCCGGGCACCCGCGACGAAGCCGTAGCAGTAGTTCGTTTGCTTGCCGCGGAAAAAATCCCCTTTGTGCCGCGCGGCGCCGGCACCGGTCTGTCTGGTGGAGCGCTGGCAGACGGTATCGTCGTCGTTGGATTGCACCGACTCAAGAAAATCCTTTCCGTCGATGTCGAGAACCGACGCGCACTTGTCGAGCCCGGTGTCGTCAATCTCAAGCTCAATCGCCACGTCGCAGCTCAGGGACTGCTCTATGCGCCTGACCCGTCGAGCGAATCGGCTTGCACAATCGGCGGCAACGTCGCCGAGAACGCCGGTGGGCCGCACTGCCTGAAATACGGCGTCACTCTCAACCACGTGCTCGCACTAACTGTCGTCCTGCCGAGCGGCGAGATCGTCGAGTTGGGTAGCAAGGTCGGGGAAAAGGACGGCTATGATTTGCGCGGCGCGTTCATTGGCTCGGAGGGATGTTTCGGTCTCGCGCTTGATGTAACGGTCAAGCTGACGCCCAAGCCCCAGACGGTCCGCACCATCCTCGCCGATTTCATGTCAGTCAACGAGGCGGCACAGGTCACGTCGGCGGTGATTGCATCGGGAATCGTTCCCGCCGCACTCGAGTTCATGGACGGTCCGACCATCCGCGTCGTCGAGGACTCGATTTACGCCGCCGGTTACCCGCGCGATGCCGAGGCGATTTTGCTGATCGAGCTCGATGGACTAGAAGCGGGAGTGATCGCCGATCTCGAGACCGTTCGCCGCATCTGTACCAGCGGCGGGGCGCGCAACGTTCGTGTCGCCCGCGACGACGCCGAGCGCACGAAGCTGTGGCAGGGGCGCAAGAAGGCGTTCGGGGCGATGGGCCGGCTCGCTCCGCATCTCATCGTTCAGGATGCGGTGATCCCGCGCACCAAGTTGCCGGAGATTCTCGAGACCATTCATCGCATTAGCGAGCAGCATCACGTTCTGGTGTGCAACGTCTTTCACGCCGGCGACGGCAATCTGCATCCGAACATTGCCTACAGTGCTGACGATCCCGCCGAGAGCGAGCGGGTGCACAAGGCGATGCGCGAGATCATGCAGGCGTGCATCGACGCCGGCGGCAGCATCACCGGCGAGCACGGGGTCGGACTCGACAAGATCGGTTACATGGAATCGATCTTTCCCGAGACATCACTCAATGCGATGTGCGAGCTGCGTTCGGTGTTCGATCCTGAACGGCGTTCCAATCCGGGGAAGGTCGTCCCCATTCATTCGTGTCGAGAGTGGCATGGCGTCCCTGCCGCGCGGCGTGCTGAAAGACAACCACCGCCGCTCGAGGCCGAGCCCTCGCGTCCAGTCGCGTGAGCACCGAATCGATTTCGTCAGAGATCAGAGAAAGCTTCGCCGGCCGAACTCCGTTGAGAATCTCGGGCGGCGGCAGCTGGCTCGATGCCGGGCGTCCTGTTCGCGCCGAGCGCACTCTGTCGCTTGGGGATGAGTCGGGTGTGACTGCGTACGTCCCTGCTGATCTAACGATTACTGTTCGCGCCGGCACTCGCTTGTCGGACGTCGAAGCAGCTACGCGCGAGAAAAAGCAGTGGTTGCCGCTCGACCCCTACGGTTCACCCGACGGCACCATTGGCGCGACCATCGCCACCGCTTCGGCCGGTCCGCTGTCGTCGAACTTTGGCCTGCCACGCGATCTCGTACTCGGCCTGGAGTTCATCAATGGCCGCGGAGAAATCGTCCGCGCCGGAGGGAAAGTTGTAAAGAATGTCGCCGGGTTCGATCTCTCGAGATTGCTGACCGGATCGTGGGGCTCGCTCGGCATCATTACCGAGATTACGCTCCGACTTTACGCGTTGCCGGAAGCAGATCGCACTTTCATCGTCCATCTCCCCGACTCCGAAAAGCAAACGAGCGCATTTCTTCGCGCGCTGGTCGCCGCGCCCTTGAGCCCATTCGCGTTCGTGCTTGTCAGCGCGTCCGTGGCGCGAGGGCTCCAGCTGGGCGAGGATGCAATCGGCCTGATACGGTTTGGCGGGAATTCCGCCGCCGTCAAAGCGCAGGCTGCGGGACTGGCGCAGGTCGCCAGCACTGAGGAAATCGATTCGAGCACCTGGCAGTCTTTGCGTCAACTCGAGAGTGGATCGCACACTTCGCTTCGAATCTCGAGCTTGCCTCAGCGAATCGTTGGCAGCGCCGCCCGCATTCTCAGCGACGAAGTCAGCGGTGTATACACCTCGATCGATCCGAGACGAGGCGTGATCCGCGTCGTCGCGGGTGTGACCGAGGGCGCCGATTCGTCGACGGAGATCGCCGCCGGCATCGAGCGCGCCGAATCGAGCGAGCTGGTTTTCGAAAAGCTCCCGGCCGAATTGTGGAGCACCGTGTCGCCCAGCGTTGTCGCGGACCCGTTGTCGCGGGGTATAAAGCAGGCGTACGACCCACACAACATTTTGAACCCAGGCATTCTTGGCGATCTGAATTGACCGCGCTACCAGTCGTTCCTCCCCCACGCGATCCGCTACCGCCCGATACGATGCCGGGCTGCGCGCTGCCCGGAACTCCGCTCGCCGCGGCGCTGCCGGGAATCAATGCGTGTGTGCACTGCGGATTTTGTCTGCAGGCTTGTCCGACTTATCTGAACCTCGAAGACGAAAACGACAGCCCACGCGGCAGGATTTTTCTGATGCGCTCGATGCTCGAGGGCACCGTCGCTCCGACCGACGCCGAGGTGAAGCTGCACATCGATCAATGCCTCGGCTGCCGGGCGTGCGAGCCGGTGTGTCCGAGCGGCGTCCCATATGGTCAGCTGTTAGAGGCGACGCGCGCCACGCTCAACCACTATCAATCAACGCCGATTCTCGCACGATTGATTCTGTTCGTGTTTGGCAGAGAGTGGCTATTGAGACCGGCGATGTTTTTCTCGCGTCTGCTCGCTGCGACTCCGATTCCCACACTGCTCTCCGGAATCAAGGGGCGCCTCGGCTTTGCGATGGCGATGCTCGCATCTACTGGTCGGTCCATTGAGCGGTCGTCGTACAATCCGATCACGCGCGGTGAGCGCGGTACCGTAGCGCTGCTCCGTGGTTGCGTAATGGACGGTTTATTCAGCTCCACCAACGGCGCGACGGAGCGGGTGCTCAAGGTGAATGGCTACGCGCCGGTTCCCGCGCGCGGCCAGAAATGCTGCGGGGCCCTGCACGCTCACGCGGGCGATCTCGACGGGGCGCGTGCGCTCGCAAAGAAGAACATTGCCGCGTTCGAGAAATCCGGTGCGAAGTACATCGTTGTCAACGCCGCCGGGTGTGGGGCGATCATGAAAGAATATGGCCACCTCTTGCACGATGACGCCGAGTGGCACCACCGAGCACTCGCTGTTGCTGAACGGGCGCGCGACGTGAGTGAGTTGCTGGCGGACGCTGGCCCGCGCCCGGGCGGTCCGCTGCCGCTGCGAGTCACCTACGACGCACCGTGTCACCTCCAGCACGCCCAGCGTGTCACGCAGGCGCCGTTATCGATGCTGGCGTCGATTCCGGGTCTCGAGCTCGTGCCGCTTCACGATTCCGATCAGTGCTGCGGCAGTGCGGGCATCTACAACCTGATCGAGCCCGACACCTCGGACGCTGTGCTCGCACCGAAGCTGGATAACATTCGTGCGACTCACGCGCCGTGGGTTGCAACGGGCAATCCGGGATGTCTGATGCAGATTGGCGCCGGCTTGATACGCGCCGACATCAACGCGCGCTCAATTCATCCGGTCGATTTGCTCGACGCATCGTACGCGGCGATCGGACAGTAGCGCTGTCGGTGTGCACCGACTTAATTGAAAAACATGGCGGAGTTGAACGAGTATTCCGCGCTCCACAACGGTGCGTTGTTCTTCGATCGCACCGACAGGATGCGCATGCGGGTTTCCGGTCCCAAGGCCGCCGAGCTCGTCACCGGAATGGTGACTAACGACGTGTCCGCGCTTTCGGCAGGTGAGGGGCAATATGCCGCCGCGCTGACCCCCAAAGGAAAGATCGTCGCCGATCTGCGCATTTTTGCGTTCGATGATTCGCTGCTGATCGACACTTCGGCTGCCGCGGCCGCGGGCTGGAAGGAGCTGGTGCGAAAGTACGTCAATCCGCGCCTGGCTCCGTACCACGACGTGACGTCGGAGCTCACCGACTTCGGAATCTTCGGCCGCTCAGCCCGATCCGTCGTGTCGAAGATGATGGACATCGACGACAAGGATCTCGCGGCGCTGCCGCCCTACAACCACCTCAGTCGACCGTTTGCCGATGTGACGGCGATCGTTGCTCGCGCAGCCGATCTCGATGTCGAAGGCTACGACATCTTCATTCCGCCTCAGGCGGTTGGTGCACTCAAGAACAAGTTTCATTCGGCGAGTGTGAATGCGGGGAGCAAGGAAACGTGGGACATCGCGCGAATCGAAGCGGGCCGGCCGGAGTGGGGCGTCGATATGGACGAATCGACGCTGCCGCAGGAAGCAAACTTCGACGAGCTCGGCGCGATCTCCTACACCAAGGGTTGCTACATCGGGCAGGAGACGGTGGCGCGCGTTCACTTTCGCGGCCACGTCAACCGCTTTCTTCGCCGATTGAGATTCGTCACGCGGCCTGCACCGCCAAAAGGCGCCGAGCTGCTCGACGAAACGGGAAAGGTTATTGGTGATATCAGGAGCGCAGCGCTGTCACCGCGTTTTGGCGGGATCGCGCTGGGAATGGTCCGTCGAGAGATTGCCGGAGGGACGACGCTGCAGGCGAAGTGGCCTGACGGTGAATGCAGCGTTCAGGTCGAGCAAAACGAAAAAGGCGCCACTGTTTAGTGGCGCCTTTTCGTTTGACGGATCGCGACGAGTTACTTCTTCTTCGTCGTGGTCTTGGTCGTGGTGGTCGTCGTCGACGCCGCCGGAGTCGTGCTCGCGGTGGTATCCATCTTCATGCCGGTATCCATCGCTGCCGGGGCCGGGGCCATTGCGGGAGCGGACGTATCGGCTGTTGCAGCTTCGTCTTTCTTCGACGTGCATGCAGCGAGAACCAGAACTGCGGCGACAAGGGCCAGGCGCTTCATTTACGATCTCCTTAAGATGGCAAACGTGGAAAATTCGCCGGTCCGTGCACGCGGTCGCAGTGCCCGTTTTTGGCGCGGGCAAGAATCTATCTCATCAGAAAATAGTGTCAAGGTGTAGAGCTTCCGCCTAGTAGCCTCCAGATGCGCGGACTAGATTAACAACACGCTGGTAATTTCCCTCGGAGTAACAAGTTGTCGGTCCTTCCAGAAACATTTGGTGCACTGAAGCGTTCCGCGTTCGGTGCGCCCGAAAGACGCGAGCAGTCCGTCAAGGATGAGCTTCGCGCGAACCTCCTCACCCGGCTCGCGACGCGCAAGCCGATTTTCCACGGCGTGATTGGTTACGAAGAGACCGTCATGCCGCAGATCGTCAACGCGCTACTCAGCAAGCACAATTTCATCCTGCTCGGTCTCCGTGGTCAGGCTAAGTCCCGGATTTTGCGCGCGTTGATCACTCTGCTCGATCCGGCGCTCCCGATCATCGCCGGCAGTGAAGTGAACGACAATCCATTCGCGCCGATCTCGAAGTACGGCAGAAACATGCTCAACGAAGCGGGCGACGACACGCCGATCGCGTGGCTGGAGCCGGAGCAGCGGTTCGTCGAAAAACTCGCCACGCCCGACGTCACCGTCGCCGATATCATCGGCGATCTCGACCCGATCAAGGCTGCCCGCGGTGGCCACATACTCGGTGATGAACTGACGATGCACTACGGGATGTTGCCGCGTGCAAATCGCGGGATCTTCGCGCTCAACGAACTGCCCGATCTCGCCGGCAAAGTGCAGGTAAGCCTGTTCAACATCATGCAGGAAGGCGACGTCCAGATCAAAGGCTATCCCGTTCGCCTGCCGCTTGATGTGATGTTGTGCTTCACGGCAAATCCAGAGGACTACACGGCGCGTGGCAAGATCATCACGCCGCTCAAGGACCGCATCGGCAGCGAAGTCATCACACACTATCCAGAGAGCGTCGAGCTCGGCATGACGATCACGCATCAGGAGGCGTGGACCGCACGCGGCGCCGGCAAGGTCCGTGTACCCGATTTCATCGCCGAAGTGATCGAGCGCGTTGCCTTCGAAGCGCGCAATGACAAGCGAATCGACAAGCGCTCCGGAGTCTCGCAGCGGATGCCGATCACGGTGATGGAGAACGTCGTTTCCAACGCCGAGCGGCGCGCGATCCAGACCGGCGAGCGAGACATCGTTCCGCGGATCGCCGACATATACGCCGCGCTGCCCGCTATCACCGGCAAGATCGAGCTCGAGTACGAGGGTGAGCTCGTCGGAGGTCACAACATCGCCCGTGAGCTGATTCGTCGCGCTGCCGATGCGACGTACCAGGATCGCGCCGGTGGCATTAGCACCGACGAGATCATCATGTGGTTCGATGTCGGCGGCGCGCTGCAGGTAACCGACGATGTCGCCGTCGAAACAGTCGTCGAGGGATTCGGCAGCATTCCCGGACTGATGCAGGTTGTGAGCGGCGCCGGTCTCGCACCGATGGATGATCTGCCGGTGGTCGCGGCAGGGTGTGAGCTCGTGCTCGAGTCGCTCGTCGCGCGGAAGAAGATCACGCGCTCCGACGCCGGTATCTATGGTCGCGCGGTAGAAGAAAAGCGTCGCCGTCCCTATCAGGACTAATTCTTGTCGGTTCTCACAGTCTCGCGCCTCTACGGGTCGGGAGGCTCTGAGGTAGCCGCACTCGTCGCAAAAACACTAGGCTGGTCCCTGCTCGACAATGCGGTCGTCGATGCAGTCGCCGCGCGCATGGGATTGAGCGCTGCCGAAGTTTCCGCGCGCGAAGAGCGCGTTCCGTCGCTGGTGGAGCGACTCACAGCGGCAATGGCGATGGGATCACAGGAGTGGGCGTCACCAATGGCGGCCGCGAAGCGCATAACCGACGAGCAGTTGATCGAAGTGACGCGACACGTCGTCGAGGAAGCTATTGCCGCCGGGCCACTGGTCGTCGTCGGTCGCGGCACCCAGGAGATGCTCGCCGCGCGGAATGACACGCTGCACGTCTTCTGCTACGCGCCCCGGAAGGCGCTGATCGCGCGCACGATGCAGCGCGAAGGCGTCAGCGCCGAGGAAGCGGCGCGCCTGGTCGATGAGACCAACAAGCAGCGCGACCAATGGGTGCGCCTGCACTGGGAACGCGAGCGTCGCGCTCACGAGAATTTTGATCTGAGCGTCAACACTGAACGCCTCGGCATTCAGGGCGCCGCTGACCTGATCGTCGACGCGGCGAGAATGCGGTTTCGGCTGTAGGCCGAGGTTTTTAGTCGTTCACGAGCTGGCGCGATCCGGTGAGGTGATCGTCGTCCGCGTCGAGCAGCGTTACGAGATCCCGCATCGCCCACCGCGCCGCGGCAACTCCCGCCGCCGGATCGTTGGTTCCGACGGCGTGCTCCACCAGCAGCATCGCTGCTTCAGTTCGTGCAATCGAATAGGCGAGGCGCCTGGCGGTTGCCTGCTGTGATGCCGCACCGGCTCTGCCCGAGCGTTGTTGGAAGGAATCGATTGCGTGCACCGCGCGCTCGATCTTACTGATAAATGTGCCTTTCGTGATCGGAGCAAGCCGACGCCGTACATCCTGGAGCCACTCGGATAGTGCATCGGTTTTCTGAATAGCGCGCAACGTATCGAGACTTAGAACGTTCGTCGTGCCTTCCCAGATCGGAAGAACCTGCGCGTCTCGCAACAATCGTGGAATGCCGGTGTCCTCGATGTAACCGGCGCCACCGAATGCTTCCACGACTTCGCTCGCAATCGTCACCGCCTGCTTCGCGGTGTACAGCTTCGCGACCGGAGTGAGCAATCGGAGCAGCTTCAACTCGGTTTCACGCGCTTCCCCACACTCTTCCTTGCCAAGTAGCTCGGAAACGCGGAACGCGAGCAGGAAGCAGGCCCTGAAGCGCAGAGATAACTCGGCCAATGTCTCTACGTGGAGCGACTGTTCGATCAGCGGCTTTCCAAACGCGATGCGACGCTTCGCGTAATCCGTGGCCAGCGCGAGCGCGCGTCTCATTCCCGCGACTGCCGCAACAGCGTTGTAGACGCGCGTGATGTTGAACAACGTCGAGATCTTCCTGATTCCATCGCCCGTGCCACCGACCAACCGCGCAGGAGTACCCTCGAGTGTGAGCTCCGCGGTCGGTAGTGCGCGCGTCCCCAGTTTGTCCTTGAGTCGCTCGACTTGAATGTTGCGCAGCGAGCCATCTCGATCGCGCAACGTGACGAGGAAAACGCTGAGTCCTGCTCCGCCCGCGGGCGCGCCCTCGATCCGCGCGAGGGTCATTGCGACCTGTGACGTCGTCGCCGAGGTGAACCACTTGAGCCCGTAGAGTCTGTACTCGTTCCCTGCTTCACACTTGGCGATGGTCGAGGTGCTGCCGACATCGGAGCCTCCGGAACGTTCGGTCATCCACTGGCCGGAAGTCCAGAATTGGCGCGGATCGCGCGAAGTCAAATGCGCGAATACAGCTCGCGTCGACTCGTCTCCGTAAACCTCGAGAAAACGCGCTGCCCCATCTGTCATCGCCAGGGGGCAGCTGTACAACGCCGAAGACGGCGCGAAGAGATACAGTCGGGCGAACTGATCGATACGCGAATACGCTCCGTGCGCGCGCTCGTACGCCGTCGCCACAATCCCCTCTGCTGCCGAGATGCGATCGAGCTCGTGCCACGCGTCGCTGGTCTCGATCCGATCCACCCGCTTGCCCCACGCATCGTACGCCACGTGCCGCGGTGGCGACATCTCCGCTTCTTCACCCAGTGCAAGGATGTCTGTCACGGCTCGCTGCCCGAGCCGGCGCAAATCAGGCTCGACTTCGGCTAGTACCGCCGCCGGGAGCCGCCACTTCAGGTACGAACGCAGCACGGCGTCATCGTCATACTGGTTGGCCAGCTGCGGAGAATCCTGGATGAACTCGGCCATGCGCTCTTTATTATTGACGAAATCCAATTTACCGCTGAAACCATTTCACGGACGGATGCCGTAGGAGGTCCGATGACATCGACTCCACTGCCACCGATCACCGGCGAGCACGCCGCTGCGACGACGATCACCGGCCAGCGACGCCTGTTGCGTGAGCAACAGATCTACAGCGTGCTCGACCGCCTGCTGGCGCTGGTTCAGATTCTTTTCGGATTCGGAACTATGGTCGCGCTCTGTCTCGAGGCATTGAGCGCTGGACCCGACGCCCGGCCCGTCGAAATCATGCTTGGGATCCCTGTGATGATTCTCACCGTGGTCGCCGGCGTCTTTTTATGGGGCGGACGACGCGCCGGCATTGCGCTCTCACTCGGGCTCCAGCTTTTTCAGGTCTTCCCGGTGATCATCGCGCACACTGCGGTGCGATTTGTTGCGGGCCTGCATTGGACACTGCGCTTCGGCGGGCCGCGGATCTGGAAGCCGTGGGGATTCGAAGGAACGTTCCTCGTGCTGCACGATCCAGCGTTCCCGGCGACGATGATTGGATTGAACGTGGTTGCACTCGTCGCTGCGGTATATCTGACTAGCCGTTTGCGCGACATCGCTAAAACTCAGCAATAATTCTACGACTGTTGAGCTGGTATCCTCTTCTGTAGCAACGGCCTGCGTCATGCGATTGTGTATTTGTGACTCTCGCATTTTGGTGACGTTATGCCTCTGCAGTACGAATCACTCGACCCCACCACTCGCCGCTTCGCGATCGCCGAGCTCGACGCCGACATAGCCCGCGGCGCCTATCACACCTCGGAGCGAATTCGACCGACGGCGATCGCAGATTATCAGCGCTATCTCCATGAGGCGCTGCGGTACTATGACGACCGCTGGCTCGAGGAGCATGCATCGGATCTGATGATCGACTTCGAGCCGCGCCGCACGCGTGGCGGCGGACAGACAGCCGTCAAATTGCCCGAGATGGCGTCTCGGATGTTGGCCGAAGGCGATTTCAATCGATACTACATGCGCGGCGTCGCCCTAAGAGCGCTGGAGGAAGGGAGAGAAGTCGTCGAGGTCTATCGCGCGCGACTGTCGATGGCGCCGCGCGCCGAATCCGCGCAGCTCGAGGGCCGCCGCCTCCCCGGTGAGCAAGTTCTAAAGTATCTGCGCGGCGAACACGTGCCCGATCCGGCCGTGACGGCGCTCGGAAGACCGAACTCGGGATTGAGTGTGAGATTGGTCTGACTTAACTACAAAACTGTCCGAGCCGCCAGTTACTGCGGATTCGTCGCCCAGATCGTCGATTCGGTGACGAACCCGCGATCCGGCATCTCCAGCATGTCGACGATCAGCTGTGCGATGTCGGGGGCGTGTAGCTTCGATGGGTTGTCCGGTCGATCCTGACGAGGAGTCGTTGCGCCGAAGCTGGTTAACACTTCACTTGGGTTTACCTGCATCACTCGAATGTTGTGCTGGCGCAGCTCGGCCCTCCAGCATTCCGTCATTCCATGCAGCGCGAATTTGCTGGCGCAATACGCGGTGCCGTTGGCAAAGCCCCGCTGCCCCGCCGTCGACGAGACGTTGACGATGTTGCCGTAGCCGCGACCAACAAAATGCCGAGCGGATTCGCGGCCCACCATCATCGCCCCCAATACGTTCGTGCGCCACACGCTGAAAAAATCGTCGCTCGTCAACTCGATGAGCGGACCGAATGATCCGAAACCGGCGTTGTTGATCAGCACGTTGTAGTCGTCGAATTCCTTCACCACCGCTTCGATCATCCGCATCACGTCGTCTTCCTTGCTGACGTCGGCGACGATCGGAAATGCGCCGATCCGACTGGCGGACGCTTCCAGCTCGGCCTGGTGGCGAGCGCAAACTGCCACTCGGGCACCACGCTCACGCAGCAGCAGCGCCGTCTCGAAGCCAATACCACAACTGGCACCCGTAACGAGAACGGCAGCGTTTTTCAGATCCATGATTTCTCCCGCGAGCCAATCTTCTCACGCGTGAGCTCGAGGAAGTCGGAAATGTCTTCTTCGGCGGTATCGAACGACGTGATCAGCCTCGCCTCCGACGTTTTCTCGTTCCAGACGTGGAACTGCCAGTGCTCCTGCAGCCTCGGGATGACTTTTGGCGGAATGATCGCGAACACTTCGTTGGCCTGAACTTCCTGCGTGACAGTGATGCCCTCGATCTCAGACAAGCCGCGTGCCAGGATCTGCGCCATTCGGTTTGCATGGGCTGCGCTGCGCTTCCACAGATCACTGCCGAGCAGCGCGTTGAACTGCGCGGCAATGAATCTCATTTTGGACGACAGCTGCATGTTCTGCATGCGCTTGAACTCGAAATCGTCGGCGAGCACCGATTTGAAGAATACCACCGCTTCACCTGCCATCAGCCCGTTCTTGGTGCCGCCGAACGACAGCGCATCGATTCCCGCCCCGCTCGTGATCGCCCTCATCGGCACATCGAGATGAACAGCGGCGTTGAAGATTCGCGCGCCGTCCATGTGCAGCAGCAGTGAATGGCTGTGCGCGAAATCGGCGATCGCGCGAATCTCCTGCGCCGTGTACACCGTTCCGTACTCGGTCGCCTGAGTGATGGTGATCGCGCGCGGCTGCACGTGGTGCTCGTTTCCAATGTCGTGCAAATGCTCTCGAATTCCGGCGACGGTGATTTTTCCGTTGGGCGACGGAATCGGCAACAGCTTGCATCCAATGTGTTTTTCTGCCGCGCCACACTCGTGGACGTGCACGTGCGCCGTCTCGGCGCAAATCACCGCCTGATGCGATTGCACCATTGACTGCAGGCAAAGTACGTTGGCCGCAGTACCGCTGAACACCAGAAAGACCTCGGCATCTTCACCGAGCTCGTGCCGGATTCTGCTCGTAGCCTCGTGAGTGAACGGATCGTCGCCGTAAGAGGGAACGTGGCCGACGTTGGCCGCCGTCAGTGCTGCCAGCACTTCGGGGTGGACGCCCGCCCAATTGTCGCTGGCAAATGCACGTCCGGGAGAGTGGCGTTCTGGCATCCAAGCAAGGATAAAGCGTGAAGCGGGTCGCGGGAAGCAGGTCCTCTTTGTCCGCCGTCCTGCGGTTCAGTCCTAGTACTCGTCCTCAATCAGTCCGCGATTATCGATGCACTTAGTCCGTAACGCGCAATCCTAATGAAAGTCTCTGGATGCATGTACCAGCTCTTTCACCTCGAGCTCGCTGAATTTCCTGCCGATGACGTTTCGTACACCGTCGTCCCGCTCGAACTTCCCCTCTACCAGGACGAAAGTCGAGAACCTCACTACCTCCGCGTACTCCTCGACCATCTTCTTCGAGACGATGACGTTGATGAAGCCGAATTCATCTTCCATCAACAGGAAAACAGTGCCCTTCGCACTCTGCGGCTGCTGGCGGATGGTGACGAGGCCGGCAGTCTTGATCCATTCCCCACCCTTCAGCTTGAGTAGCTGTTTGGAATCGAGCACGCCCTTGCCGCGCAGCTCCTCGCGCAGGTGCTCCATTGGATGCCCGCTGACGCTGATGCCGACCGAGAAATAGTCGAGGAAGATCAGCTCGTCCCGGGTCAGCGGACGCGGCTCGTAAGTGACGTGACGCGCCGGCGCCAGCGGCAGGCAATCTCCAACCGCCCGCATCGCCACCCATGCCGCGCGACGTCGATCAGGCTCCCAGCATCCGAAAGCGCCGGCACGCGCCAGCTGCAGGGCATCGGTGCGCTGGAGCTTCGCTCTGTCGATGACGTCGTCGATCGAAGAAAATCGATCCCATCCTCTCGCTGCCTTGAGCGCGTCGAGTGATTTCTCGCCGAGCCCGCGAATGTGGCGCCAGCCGATCCTGAGCGCGGGACGGTCAGGATTATCGGTCGGCTCGGTGGTGCACTCCCAGTCTCCGTCGCGCATGCACGGAGGCAGCACCTTGAGCCCATGTCGCCGCGCGTCGTGAATTAGCGTTGACGGTGGATAGAATCCCATCGGATAAGAGTTGAGCAATCCGGCGTAGAACTCCGCGGTGTAGTGAGCCTTGAGATAACCCGTCGCGTAAGCGATCAGCGCAAAGCTCCACGCGTGCGATTCCGGAAATCCATAATTCGCGAAGCTCTTTAGATCCTCGGCGATCTTCGTCGCGACATCTTCAGTGACGCCACGCTCGATCATCCGCTCTCGCAGCTGCTCGAGCACACGATGCAGCTTCTCGACTTTCCTGATGTGACCCATCGTGCGCCGTAATTCATCCGCCTGCGCCGCAGAATATCCGCCCAATTTCATCGCGATCGCCATCGCCTGCTCCTGGAAGATGGGGATCCCTTGAGTTCTCTTCAGAATGGGCTCCAGGTCGGGATGCTGATACGTCACCGGCTCCAGTCCGCGGCGTCGCGCTGTATATGGATGGACGAAATTCGCCTGGATCGGACCGGGACGAATCAGCGCCACCTGCACCACGATGTCGTACAACCGGTCTGGCTTCGTGTGCAGCACCGACGCGATCTGTGCTCGACTCTCGATCTGGAAGGTGCCGATCGTCTCACCGGTCGCGATCAGCTCGTAGGTCTTCTCATCGTCGGGCGGCAGCTTGTACATCTCGGGACGAGTACCGGTGCGCACCTCGATCATGTCGAATGCGCGTCGCACCAGCGACAGCGCACCGAGCCCCAGAAAATCGAACTTCGGAACTCCGACTGCGTCGAGGTCATCCTTGTCGAACTGGATGATGGTGCGGCCCATCGTCGTGTGCTCGACCGGCATGTAATCGCCGAGCAGAGCGGACGAAAGCACGAAGCCGCCGACGTGGGTCGAGCGCAGACGCGGCACTCCCTCGAATGCCGCCATCGCTGCCAGCGTCGCGCGTCCACGCGGATTGGCGAAATCGATTCCGAGCTTGGGTGCCAGCTCGTGCTCGACGTACTTCGCGCCTTCAGCTGGATCGCTCCAGTGGATGCGCTTGGAGATGTTGTTCGCCATCTCCACCGGATACCCGAACGCCCGCATCGAATCGCGAATCGCATTCGGCCCGCGGTACATCTGCGTGACACAGGTGATCGCTGCCTGCGCGCGATTGTACTTCCCATACACGTAGTCGAGCACTTCCTCACGTCGATCGTGCTCGATGTCGACATCGATGTCGGGCGCCTCGGTCTGTCCATCGACGCGGATCTCCGAGAGGAACCGCTCGAACAGCAGGCCATGCCGAACCGGATCCACCGCTGTGATCGCGAGACAATAAGCCACCGCCGAGTTGGCGGCGCTGCCGCGACCCTGGCAGAGAATTCCTTTCGACTTGGCGAAATGCACCGCGTCCCACATCACCAGAAAAAATCCCGCGAAACCGAGATTGCCGATCACCCGCAGCTCGTGATTCAGCTGATCGATTTGCTTCTGGTCGAGCTCTCCCCACCGCTCACGGGCGCCCTCGAAGGCTTTCTCATGCAGGAAAGTGTCGTCGTCGTAGCCGGCCGGAACGGGAAACTTTGGCAGTGGCGGACGAACCCACGACAGATTGAAATCGCACTCATCGGCGATGCGCTCACTCTCGTCGAGACCTTGCTCGCGACCTTTCCATCGCTGCTCCATCTCCTCGGGCGGGACGAGACGCCACTCACCATTCGGATGCAGCAGTCCGCGCGCGACAGCATCGTCGATGGTGGTGTCGTAGCGCAGCGATGTCAGAACGTCGTGAACGAGCCGCGTGCCGTTGTCGATGTAGCGCGGCTCGTGGCAGATGACCCACGGCACGCTGTGTCGCTCAGCGAGCTCGATCAAGGCGGCACTGAGCGCGGCCTCGGTACCGCTGGCGTGATGCAGCTGGACTTCGACGGCGAGTCGGTCACCAAACACTGATCTCCACCGACACAGCATACGCTCGGCTTCGCGGTAATCACCGTTGCGGAGGTGAGATGCGACCGGACCCGTGAGCGGGCCGGTCAGCATCTGCACTCCTTCGCTCCGCTCAGCTACCTGCTGCCACGAGAGTCGCGGCCGACCTCGCGTTTTCTTGCCGTCTCCTTTCTGCCACGTCGACAGCTCGCCAACTCGCGACCTCGTCACCAGTGACGCGATGTTGTTGAACCCGGTTTTGTTCTGCGCCAGGAAAGCGACTGGGCAGCCATCGATGTGGAGCTCAGCGCCGACAATTGCCTTGAGCCCGACTCTTCTTGCTTCCAGGCAGAATCGAACGATGCCGCCCAGGTCGGCCGTATCCGTTATAGCGAGAGCGCCGTAGCCGAGTGATGCGGCTCGGGCTGCGAGCGCCTCGGGGGAGGCGGCTCCGTCGCCGAACGAGAACGCGGTATGGGCGCGAAGCTCAACAAAGGACATATCCCGAATATATACCGAAAACACTCCAACTGAAAATGGCTTGCTGGGGGCTGGCGGTCGTCGGCCGGCGGCTGGCAGCACCACTCGTAGGCGCGGGGTCTGCGACTTGGGCGACGATGCCTAGCTATGGGAAAGTCCTTACGGTGGTGCTTGGCTTAGCGATGGTTGGAGGCTGTACCGACCACGACGCGGCACACGCGGATGATGTCGCCAAGCTCTCGCCGGACGTATTCTCGCACGACGATCAGATTGCGATCACCGACCAGCCGTGCCTCAGCTCCACTGGCGTGCTCATCACTGCCACCAGCATCGGTCCGGTCGCGGTCGGCACGTCACTGAGCCTGCTGCGACAGCGTTGCCCGGTTGCAATGATCAACGTCCCTCAGTCGGTAGCGATCCAGGGACCAGTGCTTGGAGTATCAGTAACGGGCGGACTGATCGTCTTTACCGTCGCGGGCAAGGACAGTCTGATCGAGACCGTCGGTACCTCGAGTCCTGCGTTTCGTACGTCAAACGGAATTGGTGTTGGAACGCCGGCTCGCGGGCTGTCGTTCAGGAAAGGACGGGTGTGTTTCTTACGCGATTCAATTCAAATAACCCGAATTATCATTTCGCGGCGCGAGCTTCCGTGCTGATGAACGCACGCGCGAGGTTTAGTGACTAAAATTCAGTCGGGAATTCCACCGGCAAACTCCTCACTATAGATGGCAACACAAGTCTCTTCGAATCGCGTCAACGCGACCTACTCGGCTGCGCCCAAGCGCATACCGTTGGCTGAGACCGGTTATCGGCCTTCGTACATCCCCGCCGCGATCGCCGCGGGTCTGGTGTTCGTTCTTTATCTGATCACGCTGGCGCCGTCGGTGGCGATGTGGGACACCGGTGAATACATGGCAGCCGTGAAAGTGCTCGGTATTCCGCATCCGCCGGGCAATCCCTTCTTCGTCATACTCGGGCACGCCTTTGCTTCACTGCCGATTCCGGTGTCGTACGCCGAGAAGATCAACATCATGGCGGCCCTCGCCAGCGCGATCTCGGCAGGGCTCTGGTTCCTGATCACTGAGCGCATTGTCGCACGCTGGGTTCCCGAGCGGTGGGAGCGACTGGTGATCGCGAGCCTCGCGACGCTGATTGGAGCGACTGCATTCACTGTTTGGAATCAGTCGGTGGTGAACGAGAAGGTCTACACGATCTCGTTGCTCTTCTTCACGATCGTATCGTGGCTGGTCATCGAGTGGATTGAAGCGCCCAACTCGCGCAAAGCCGATCGATACATCGTTCTTGTCTGCTTCCTGCTCGGACTCGGCTACGCTAATCACCCAGCGGGATTCCTGCCGTTGCCGGCCGCGGGTGTGGCTTTGCTCGCGACCAAGTGGCGAACGTTGATGCGCTGGAGATTGGTGCTGGCCTCAGTCGGTGCGCTCGTGCTCGGACTGACCGCGTTTGCGTTCGAGCCGATTCGCGCGGCCTATTTCCCGGCGATCAACGAAGGCGCGCCGACGGCTTGCGAGACGAAGATCGAAGCCAGCTGCACCTTCAGCAAACTCACCGAGAAGCGATTGATGGACAACATCAATCGCGTTCAGTACGGCGAGAAGGTCGATCGCGGTGCGCCCTACACGGGCCAGGTCGGGATGTGGTGGCTTTACTTCAAGTGGCAGTGGCTGCGTGATTCGCACCAGGTGATGCAGGGCCTGCAGTTCATCCTTGCCTTCGTTTTCCTCGGCCTTGGCCTGCTCGGCGGATGGGTGCATTGGCAGCGAGATCGAAAGACTTTCTGGTACTTCGGTCCGCTGATGTTCACGATGACGCTCGCACTCATCTACTACCTGAACTTCAAGTACGGATGGTCGCAGTCGCCGGAGCTCGGGAATAGCGTCGCGCGAGAGGTTCGCGATCGAGACTACTTCTACATCTGGAGCTTCTCGGCGTGGGGAGTGTGGGCGGCGGTCGGGTTGGGCTTTCTCTGGGAGCAGCTTGCGCAGATTCTCGATCGCGAGCCGCCAGCAGTAGAAGAGAAAGCGGAAAAGAAGAAGGCTGTCACGTTTGCGTGGCCGTCGCCGCGCGCGTTCAAGCTTGCAGCGCCGATTCTCTTGATCGCGCTGATTCCGCTTTTTGCTAACTGGAAGTACGCATCCCGCTCCGGGCACCAATTTACGCGCGAGTGGGCGAGAGATTACCTCAATTCGGTCGAGCCCTATGCCATCGTGATCACCAACGGCGACAACGACACCTTTCCGTTGTGGTACGCTCAGGAAGTGGAGGGCGTGCGTCGCGACGTGACGGTCGCGGTCACGACTTATCTCGACACCGACTGGTTCGTGCGGCAGATGATTCGTCGGCCGGTTGAGACCTACGATGCAGCTAAAGGTCCGGCAATCTTCCGCGGGCAGCAGTGGAAAAAACCGTCCGGGCCGCCGCTCAAGATGTCGTTCGCCGAGGCCGACGCGATTCCCGAGTACATCCAGATCACCCAGCCGCAGATCTTCCGGCAGGGCAATCTCAGCCTCGAGATTCCCCAAGGCTACCTCGTTCGCGACGAGCTGGTGTTTCTCCGCTTGATCAAGGATGCGTTCCCCGAGCGGCCGATTTACGTGTCGACCGGCGGTGGGGGCGCGACTCTCGGTCCGCTGTTGCAACCGTACCTGATGACACAGGGATTCGTACAGAAGCTCGTCGATCACCCTGTCGTCAACAGCCCGCAGGTTCCACTGGTCGCCGCCGGACTCAATCTCGATGTCCAGCGCACCAAAGAGCTTTGGGATACGGTCTACAAAGCGCCGGAAGCTTTGATCAAGGAAGGCGACTGGATCGACCGCGCATCGTTCGGAATTCCCTACACCTATGCGTTCACCGGGGCGATCCTGGCCGAGGCAGTGCGCAATCAGGGAGATGCCAAGACAGCGGACGCGATCATGAACCGCGTGCGTGCGATCGCGAAAGCGGCGCGCATCGATTTCCCCGGAGTCAGCTAGCTACTTCGCCGGTCCGAAACGGTCCCAGACGTCGGACATCCGCGCTCGGGCGACGGCGGCATCCTCCGGCAGCATGAAACGCTGGGCGATCAATGAAGAGATCGCCCCGTTCACGCTCCCCATGAATCGAGTCTTGTCACCGTAAAGCGACTCGATACTGGGGCGGGAGTCGCCGCTTCTACGCCGTGCAGCTTCAGTTTTTGGCAGCGGTACGAATGTGCCGCGGAAGCTGACCAGACGATCGGTTGCTGCGGGCATCGAGGTGCGGAGCAGCCAAGGGTAGTACGTAGCGAGCGGGACGGCGATCTCCACGCTGCGAATTCCGCCGATGTCGTTGCCGATCGAATCGACGCGCGAAACGAAAATCGGGTAGCGTGCGCCGAGTTTTGGCGGCTCGTGATCGATTATTCCCTGGTTCCAGCGCGGACCGAAATCCATGCGGTGCACCTGATGAGGAATGCGCGCGACGGGAAGATCAGGTATCCGCGGAAAAGTCTGATCTCGCGGGGCGACCAGCGTCCGCGCGGCGAGAGTCGGATAGCGCGATGCCGGCGGCTCTTTCGCCGTTGTGACCCAATCGACCAGAGCCGACATCAGCGCGCGCAGCGCGAGACGCTGGTCAAGAGGATCGCCGCGATACGCGGTGGTGCCAGAGATGCGCTCTGAATCCGGCAGCGGCCAGGAGGCGGGGCTCGAGTGCTGCGCCGAGGAGATTACATAGCGACGTTCGGTAGCTAAAAAGCCAACGTCGCGAGTTCCGTCGGGAGTCGTGTGAGTCAGCGATGCTGCGCGCCCCCAGTACTCGTGACCGCCGTCAACGTAGAAGACCTTCGTCGCATCGGATCCGGCGAGATTGTCGCGAAGGCCGGCGCGTTGACCAGTTAAAGGATCGCGAGTGGGCGGACTGGTGAATGGGAAAACGTCGGTCGGATAGAAAAACGTCGAGTACGGCTGCGCGTCGCGCGAGGGCTGGGCGAAGCGATGATTGAAGCTGCCGCGACCGGCGCCGGCGGTGTGGACGAAGAATCCGTCGAACGCGGGCCGATTTTTCTCATCGGCGTTGAATCCCTGATAGAGAAAGTGGCGGATGAATCTTCCTGTCTGAGAGACGCCATAGCCGATTCCGTACTGAACGGGCGCGATCGAGCTCGGGTCGTACTTGAGATAGGAAATCATATCGCGCACGGCGGCGAGGCCGGTGCCGACGACTACAGGGTCGCGCCCGCGGTAAACGACCTCGTAGATCTTTCCTGGCTGAAAGCCGGATTCCATGTACACCGAGCGCGGATCATCGACGACTTTGCCGTCCGCTTCGCGTGCGAAGCGCCACAGTCTTCGTGGCACGATGGACCGGGCGCCGGTCGGACCGTCGCGAACGGTGAGAGAGTTGGCCGCATCATTGGGATCCGCGACGGGATAAGCGAGTGCTCCGGCGGCGAGGCTATGTCCGAGTGCAATCGAGGTCGTCGGCGCGTCGACGGTGATGTCGCTACGCACCAGACCTGTTATTGGATTTGTCGTCGAACCGGCGGGCGGTGCCTGGAAGTGCAATGCCGATCCGCCCGGCTGCACGTCCCATTGCCAGCCGAGTGCGACGATGGTGATTCCGCGTTTCATCAACAGCGCGTCACCATAGAAATCTGCGGATTCCGCTGCCGCTCGAGCGTTGCGTCCGAGGTTGAAGATGAAGTGAGTGATTCCGCCCCGATTCACGATGTCAATCACCGCAACATTAGCTGACTCGGTCGAGCTGATCGGCCGCAGCATGACAAACTCGCTAATCGCTTCAACTTCCCCGTTTGCATTTCGGGGAGCGAGACCGAGATCGACGATCTTTTTGTTCTGCGGATTGTTTGGATCGAAGGCGAAGTAAACTCGGCCCGTTATCCGCTCGTACTGCTTGCCGGCGAAGTCGCCGGAGATTGGAGTGCGCGAAAGAATTTCGACGCGGACGACTCGAGCGCCCGCGACGCTGGGAACGATCAGAAGCAGTAGTAAGAGCAGACGCTTCATCTCAGTACCGGTGAGTGCGAGTTGCGATCTGAGTCCGATTTGCGAGCCTATTGCGAGATACGATCTAAATAGTGCTAGCTCTCGCCTCGCAGTAGGCTCGAATCTCGGACTTAGTTCGCAACTCGGACTGATTTGTTAGGTGACAGTCCGCAGTTCTCCTAATTAATCCCACCAGCCGTGCAAATACCACTCGCCATCCCTCGCGTCGCGGAATAGCCAGACCATCATTCCCTCCTCCGTGACGCACCGGAAATATTCGCGGGCGTAGGGCTCGGTCCATTGGCCGCCCGACACACGATCGGGGCCGGCGGCGGAGACGAGAGTTGCCCACTCCTTGTCGCGATACTGGATCGGCATGTCGTGATCGCGGCGGCGGCGTGTGGTTACCGCCACTCGCCTGGGCTCCGGCAACAATTGCAGCGTCAGGCGCGGGGCTGCTGTCGCTTTCACCACTCGCTCGCGCAGCTGAATGCGGGCCGATGCCTGGGAAGGCTCCTGAGTGATCCACTCGGTGCGGCGATCGATCAATGGATGCTGTGTATTCCGCGGCGTGACCACAACCGCACCCTGATCATCGAGCAGCTGCGCGATCGTCTCCTCCGCCGCGCGCGCGGTGCCGAAGCCGCGATCGAAAATGTCACCCTGCTTCTCGACTTCGCCGGTTACCGACTCGACGCGAACGGTAATGCCGACGACGCCGTCGGGCAGAGAGAGTCGCTCCAGATGCGAGCGCATCAATCGCATCCACGCTTTGTGACTCGCCGTCGAGCGCGCCGGGCGCACCAGATGCTCGAGAGTCTCGCGGTTCGCCAGCGAGAATATCAGCGTCATCTCACGCGCGCATTGCCCGCGCGACTTGAGCTCGGTGGTGATGTTGCCGACCAGCGAGTTGATGATGAAGACGAGTCGCTCGGCGTCGCGCAGAGTGTATTCGAGCCAGTCGAGCGAAGCAGACGGCAGCGCACGCGGCACCGTCTTGAAGATGCGCCGCGTGTCGTCGGCTCTCGCCAATCTCCAGAGATTCGCGCCTTCCGCACCGAATCGAACCTCGATCGATTCGAGATCGAGCTTCGCCAGGTCGGCGCAGCGCTCGACTCCGATTCCGTCGAGCAGCGATGCCAGAAACGGCGACGCCTCGAGCACTCCGATCGGGAACGGCGCCAGAAATTCCCGCTCGGTGTCGGTCGGTATCCTGATCAGACTGCCGTTGCCGTGCAGCGCTGCCACTTCAGCGGCAATCGGTACGAGTGAGATTGCTGCTCTGACTTTCTCTACTTCATTTCGATGGAAGACATCGAGCAGATCTTTGGCGAGCAGCTCCGCGCTCAATCCGCGTGCATCTGCCCAGACAACTCCTCTCGATCCAATCGTCACGCGCGGTGCGACGGTGAGAAGCTGTGGAACCAGCTCGTTGAGCAGCTCGCTTTCCTGGACGACTCCCTCGTCGGCGAAAAGCGGGAGGGCAGGAAAGGCGGCGGGAGTCCAGAGGCAGATAAACATTGCAAAGCGAAGCGGGCATCAACTATATACCGAATATAACCCGAAGCCAAGCCCCCCTACTACATTAGAAACGTGCATCCCCGACTGGCCGAAACGATGAGTTATGTGGAGGAGAAGCGGCGCGAGCTCCTCAAGAGCTTCGAGGGCGTTTCCGGCACCAGGCTCTGTCAGCGCGCGGATCCGAGCGGCTGGTCGGTGGCCGAAATCCTCGAGCATTTGCGGATGGTGGAATCCGGCGTGGCAAAGCTTATCACGAAGCGAGTCGCGAAGGCGCGCGAAGAAGGGCTTCGCGAAGAGACTGCGACATCATCGGTGATGTCTTCCTTCGATCGTCACGCGGCCAAGCTGGAATCCGGATTGTTGCAAGCGCCGACACTGGTTCAGCCACGCATCGACGTCGACATCAACGAAGCGATCGAGGGATTAGAGACGTCGCGTGAAGCTTTGCGGGCAGCGGTCGTCTCTGCTGATGGATTGGCGATCGGCGACATCAAGCACACGCACCTCGTGCTCGGCGAGCTCGATCTCTATCAGTGGCTAATTTTCGTCGGCCACCACGAAGCGCGTCACCGCAAGCAAATCGAACGCACACTCAAATCTCTGCCTCAATGACCAAGCGCTCATTCAGATTCTTCGCCGTCGCGGTTTGCGCGACTGCCCTTGCCGTTACCACTGCGGCGGCACCGACAGTAAGTCCACGGAAGCCGACGATCACCGTGTACAAGGACCCCAACTGCGGCTGCTGCAAGAACTGGATCGAGCATCTGATCAAGCACGGCTACCGCGTCGAAGCCAAAGACACGCCTGATATGGCGCAGATCAAGAACACCCTCGGTGTTCCGAGCGGTCTCACTTCGTGTCACACCGCGGTGGTCGAGGGCTACCTCATCGAGGGCCATGTGCCGGCGGCAGACATCGACCGGCTGTTGGCGACCAAGCCCAAGGTCAAAGGACTGGCGGTGCCGGGCATGCCGATGGGATCGCCCGGGATGGAAGGGGCAATGAAGCAGCAATACCAGGTCATTGCGTTCGATCGGACGGGGAAGACTCGGATCGTCGCTAGCTACTAGCGCTGCGAGCTTTAACGGCGAACTACCTCGCTTTTCGCTGATAGCAGCACGCTGTTAGCTGATCGCTGCCAGCGACGGGACAGATCTCAGCGTGAACAGGCGAACAGATCGCTTTTCCTACGATTCCATCGCGAGCTGTCCCGTCGCCTGCAGCGCTAAGCGGTCAGCGTGTAGCGGTCAGCGCTTAGCGAGGTAGTTCGCTTCTAAAGTCCGTAGTCCTAAGCTCTTGCGCCACGAAGGGTGTGTATATATACATTCTTCGTGCATAAAATCCCAAGTGCCGCCGTGCCCCTTCGTGGGCTTTCCAAGCGCCGCAACACGGCCCCGGAGATCGTGCGCCGGGCGACGCGAGCGGATGCCGTTCAGATCCTCGAGCTCGTGTCTCCCTACGCCGCTCAGGGTTTGATGCTGCCCCGCACGCTGGACCAGATCGCTTCGCGCATCGACAACTACGTCGTTGCTACCGATGCGGCCGGCCACGTGCTCGCTTGCGCGGCCCTCGAGGAGTACTCGCCATCTTTGGCCGAAGTGTCGTCGGTAGCAGTATCACCGACGCAGCACGGGAAAGGATTGGGGACGCAGGTGGTGCTGGGTGTCGAGCGGCTCGCTCGCGCGCGCGACATCGAAGAAGTTTTCGCGCTTAGCCTCACCGACAATTTCTTCCTGTCACTCGGCTACAAAGCTTGCGCGATCTCGCACTACCCGGAGAAACTGGCGCGCTACGACAGCCTTGCCAAATCAGGCGTCGAGATCATTCCAAAGCGCTGCTTCCAGAAACTCCTCGACAAGACGTGGACTGCTCCACGCCTCGTCGAGAATTCCGAAGCTACCGCCCGGCGCCGCCGGATCGCCGGCTAACGCTCGACGATATCCTGGAGCGCCTGCCTGATCGCGGGATCTGAATTCCGCGACAGCGCATTGATCGCGCGTCGCTTCAACTGATAGTTCTGCTCGTTCCGCGCGATCCAGACCAGCTTGTCGGTTGCGGACTTGTCGCCCGCGCGCGAGTAGATGCTGATCAACTCACCGCGCAGCTGTGAATCCGTGAGCGGATCGTAGAGCGCGACGAGGGTCGGCGTCGCCGCACCAGCGCGCGAGAGATAGGCAAGTGCCCGGCGGCGAGCGTCCGAGGAAAGCTGCTCGTTGCGCACCACCGTCGTCAGCCACTGAACGTTGTCGGCCCCGCCGAGATCGGCGATCGATGCCAGCACGGCGTCGCGCGATTTGTCACCAGTGAGCTTCGGATAAAGGGAGCGCAGGAGAGTCGCATCCTGCCCGGTGACGTAATTGCGCCCGAGCCCGCGGATAGCCGCCGCCAGCAATTCATCGGGGAGGTCGGTGCGCTCTACCGTCGCGCGCAGGAAATCGCGGGCGCGTGGATCGCCGGAGGAAGCGAGCACCCGCATGCTTTCCCGCCCGATCCACGAAGTCGTGTTCGTGTTCGCGAGACGAATTAACGGCTGGATTCCCGCTCCATGGTCGAGCCGCGACAGAACTCGCAGGGCCTCTTCGCGGGCACCCTGAACATCGCTCTCGTTTGTAGCGATCTGAACGAGCGACGAACCGATCGCATCGAGCTGACGCGAATCAGTGCGGGCGAGCCCAGCTAGTGCGGCACGGCGTGTCTCGAGCGGGCGATTCGCGTCGCGGCCAATCGTCAGCAAGCGCGAGCTGACATCGACACTATCGCCCAGCAGCGCGGCGAAGATGGCGTCACGACCGACGCGACCATCGGCACGACCGGCGACTCCCAGCAGAAAGTCAGCGGCCTCCGCCGGACTAACGTTGCCGAGATTCGAGACTGCCGCGTCGACACCAGTCGACGCAGTCCCGACATAGGTCCGAAGAGCGACGACGTTTCTGTCGGCGAGATCGAGTACGACTCTTACGGGACCGGCCTGGCATTGCTCCGCCCTGTCACTCGAGTAGAACCCGTAAAAGTTGCCGGGACCGGTCGAGATGTAGGTGCGTCCATCGCCGCAGACTCCCGGACGCGCTTTGTAGGTGAACTGCACCGAACGATCGGAAGCGGATGCAACGCGGTTCGTCAGAGACTGCGCGGACGCGTCGATACTGACGATCGCGCCAGCCAGCGCGATCGTCACGAAATGTGTGGCCTTCATTTGTCGATGATCTCCAGTAAGAGCTTCTTGGTGCGCGGATCGTTCTTCCGCGACAGCGCAGCAATCGCGTAGCGTCGCATATCCGGATCGGTGCCGTTCCGCGCGATCTCCAGCAGCTTGTCGGTAGCCTGTGGCTCGTCGCGACGGGCGAACAATCCAATCAGCTGCTCGCGCAGACGCCGGTCGTCAGCTGCGTCGTACATCTTCGCCAGGTCGGCGATGGCAATCGTCGACCGGCCGACGGAGCGGAGCGCTGTCGCTCTCACGTCAGACGACTCGTTCTGATTGCGCACGATCGACAGCAGGAATTGATCGTTGTCGTTGCCACCGCTCCGTGCAATCGAGCGAATCGCTTCCGCTTTGAGCCGAGGCGTGTCGAGCCGCGGATAGATCGATCGGATATACGCCCCGTTGTCGCCCGAATGCTCGGGATTGATGCTCGCCAGTGCGGTCGCCCGCAGATTCTCGGAGAGATCGGTCCGTTCGATGATGTTATGCAAGCTCTGACGCGCCCGCGGGCTGTCGCTTCTGCCGAGCGCGGCGATGGCGGCGCGTTGCAGCTGCTCGTTACCGGGAGTGCGCACCATCTCTTCGATCGTCGCGATCGGCTGATCGCCCGGCATCGCTGCCAGAAACCGAAGCGCATCGGCACGAACCTGGATGTCCGGATCGTTGCGCGCGGCGGAGATGATCAGATCGCGCGCTTCGTCGTCGGTGCGCCGGCCAAGGAGGTAAACCGCGGCGCGACGCAGACTCGCCGAACAATCGTCGCGGCGCGCAAGCACCCGGCGAAGAATCGGAGTCGTTGATTCCGGATCGGTCTGCCCGAGTGAGTTCAGCGCCTCAACGCGAACCGCGAGATCTTCACGATCGCAGGCACCAGGCTGAGTGGCGGCTGTCTCGAGCGCCTGTCGCGCGCTTTCGTCACCGTTCCGCGCCAGGGCGCCACGGATTCTGGCGGCAAGCACCGGCGCATCCGTTTGCAACGATTGCTGGCGGAATCCGCGACCGCTGTCCTGCAATGCCACCAGCGCGACCCGCAGGTCGTCGCGGCCGCCGATTCGGTAGAGAGCGAACGCGCGCCAATATTTCGCGTCCGCTGCGTAAGCCGAATTGGGAAATTTCTGACTGATCTGTCCGAACAGATCGGCAGCGCGGCGGTATTCGCCGCGGTTCAACGCCGTGCGCGCCAACCTATATAAAGAATCCGCGGGATCCGCCTGTGCCCACGCCTCGAGTGGATTCGACGTGATGTCGTTGAATTGCTGATCCACGCGCGATCGCCAGCGGATGTCCGCGGCGGGCGTGATCGCAATCAGGGGTGTCACACCCGGAACGGCAGGCACTGCGGGGCGCATCGCAATCATCGGCACCGACGGCATTGCGACGCGCGGCACGATTGCCATCGGCGGAATGTCGGGGACCTCGGGAATTTCCGGGATGTCCGGCATCTCCGGAATTTCCGGCATCGCGAGATCGAAGTCGATCGCGGAAAGCGCATCGAGGGTTGGCGCCAGCGCCGGTCCAATCAGATCGAAGTCTGCGCCGATGGGCATCGGTGCCAGCATTGGTACGTCGATCATGTCCGGCATGTCCGGCATGTCGGGAATGTCGGGAATGTCCGGCATATCGGGCATGTCAGGCATCTCTAGCTCGATGTCGGCGGGCGGCTGCGGTGGCGCGGGCGGCGCGGGAGTTGGATTCTGCGCCGCGAGTGGCAGCGCGCAAAGGAAAGCGGCAGCGATGAAAGTGACTCTGGTCATCCTTGTTCTCACTCGGAGGATTGAGTTGTGGCGACTGCAGAATTGAGGCGTGACATGACATCTCCCTGCTCGACGGCCTGGTGAATCAGATCGAGGTCGCTGCGCGAGCGCTCGTTGCGCAGACGCGCGATCTGCACGAGCACCAGCTCGAGATCCTCAAGCAACGACCGCAGCTTGACATCGCGCGACGCAGCCGGCGAATCGATCAGCAACCGAGTCGTGACGAGCAGGTCGGCCGCCTTGTTGGAAAACGCGGAATCGGCCGTCTTGCTGCCGTCTTTGGAAGGCAAAGAAATCAACAGTGCGGCGGCCTGGCCGAGGTACTGGTGAGTCTGATCACGGTACGCATCGGCGACGGCGGAGGTGTCCCGCGTCGCGGAGCTCTGCGCGATCGACGCCGGTGTGGCGGGAGCCGTCTTCGCTCTCGGGATCACGGTACCAATGCCGATACCAACGAGCAGAGTTGCGGCGGCGAGCCACGGCGTGCTGAAGAAAGTGCGCCGTGTCGGCCTGGCCTGCGGCGCATTGAAGTGCGCGTCTTCGATCACGCCCCACATCTCGCCGAGCGGAGCTGGCGGCGGAGCATTGAAGCTCTGTGGCAGATCGCGAATCACTTCCTCGAACTGATCTTCGTCCATCGTCCTACTCCTTGAATGCAGCCAATGCTTCTCTCAGCTGCGCTCTGGCCACGGAGAGCCGGCTCTTACACGTCCCCTCGGGGACGCCGAGCATGACGGCGATTTCCGCGTGGGTATAGCCTTCCACGTCGTGCATTATCAGCGTCGTGCGATAAGCTTCCGACAGATTGTTCACCGCCCGCTCGATCGATTCCTTCAAATCGGGCTCGGCTTCCGCCGCGGTGGATTCGATGGAGTGAGCTTCATCCAGCGCTACTTCCCGTCCGAAACGAACCTCGTTGCGTCTTGCGTTCGACACGACCGTGACCACGATGCGGTGCAGCCACGTCGAGAATGCCGCTTCGCCGCGAAACTGCGACAACCTCGAGAACGCGCGGATGAACGCATCCTGCGTGAACTCCCGCGCTTTCTCCGCGTCACCACTTAGTCGATAAGCGAGCGAGAACACCCGGGGGGCGTGCATGTCGTACAGCGCCCGCCCGGCCAACCTATCCCCTTCGATGACGCGGGCGATAAGCTGCGCTTCGTTCACTCGCTGATCGTCACGATCATGCTTACTACCTTCGACACGGAGATCCACAGAATCGTTCGGTAGGGCGGTTGGCAGTCGGTTCGGGGGTTGTTTGAGGACTCTCGTTACGGACCAACGGCATCGACAATCGCGGACTAACTGAGGACTTGGACTAGAACTATTGAGGACTAGGACTAGGACTACGACTAGGACTGTGGGAACGCGTGTCAGCGATCCTCGATCCTCGATTAGTCCGCGATTGTCGATGCTATGTTAGTCCGTAACCCTCGGTCCTCTTGTAACGCCGCGGCGGTCGACGAGCCCTGCCTCCAGCGAGTCGCGGACGTCATATGGTATGACCCGTACGGGGAAGTCCGCGCTCTTGTTCCAGCCGAGGGAGAAGGCGCGGACGCGCAGCATCACTTCCTGCGCTTCGGCGGGATCGCCGAATGGAGTTTTTTTCCAGCGGTAAGTCTCACGCAGGATTTTCGATGTCATGCGCAGACTGGCCATCGAGGCGTGCGATGTCAGAGTGACGAGCGCGCCTCCTCCTTCGCGCGCGGCGCGAGAGAGCCGCACCGTCTCCGTTCCTTCGGGCTCGATGCCGGCGATGACGACGAGCGCGAAGCCGCCACAGCGCAGAAGTTCTTCGGCGCCACGCAATCCATGCTTGCGAGTTTTCGGGCGCACGAGGATCGGACCTTCTTCCCAGAACGGTCCGGCGACGGTGCCCAGTCCATCGATCCAGACTGCGCGCTCACCCTGTGCGACGGTGGTGTGACACGCCGCTCTCAATACCGCTGTCGCTCCACCCTGCGGCATCCAGACAGTGAGCCGTCCACGCGGCAAGCCATGCCCTGGTAGAATTCCATCGAGCGCGCTGATCCCTGTTGCAACTGGCTCCGCTGTCCGATGGGTGACCGGCGTCGCATCGGGAAATCGATGCTCGATGAGTGCGCGGAGGGCGGAGTTGCGATCGGACATAGCTCTGCTATAGTATACCGAAGATAGACCGAAGGCAATATTTAGACCGAGGACTGAACTACAAAAGAAACGACCAGCTGGCTGCTGGCCGCTTTCACCCCGCGGCCATGAGCTATGCCCTAGGCGTGATTGTTGAATTGGTGTACAACAATCATCTCCATCATCAAAAATCTCATCAGTGAAAATGAGCCGCACATTGTTCAATAGATATTTCCCGATTCTTCCCGCGGCGATGATCGCTTCGTTCGCCTGCGCGGCAAGCAAGGACGCGACGCCGTCGCCAACTGGGCAATCGATCTCGCCGCAGGGGCCACCGGCTGTACTGGCCGCGGAGCCGACACCGCCAGCAGTCGCCAGCTCGACACCGTCTACAGTCGCTAGCGCATCAAGCACGGCCAAAGCCGGAAAGGATTCTGCGGCCAAGGATCCGCCGATCACCGTGCCCACAATTAAAGGGCGCACGAAAAAGGACAGCCTCGCGCTCGTCTCCGCAGTAAAAGCGGGTCTCGCTAACAAGGATTGGCCAGTGACGACCGCGCCGCGGCCGCTGCCGGGTGCGATCCTTCCTCAAAAGAGAATCGTCGCCTACTACGGCAATCCGCTCTCAAAGAAGATGGGCATCCTCGGCGAGCTGCCGCCCGATCAGATGCTGGCGCGCTTCGACAAGGAAATCGCGGCGTGGACGAAAGCGGATCCGTCGCATCCAGTGCAACCGGCGCTGCATCTCATCGCCGTCGTTGCCCAGGGAGCGCCCGGCAGGGATGGCAAATATCGGCTGCGTATGACGGACAGTCTGATCAACATGGTCTACGGCTGGGCGCAGAAAAAGCACGCGATCATGTTCCTCGACGTACAAGTCGGACAGAGCACCGTGCAGGAGGAATTGCCGCGGCTCGTTCCATTCCTGCAGCGTCCGGACGTGATGCTCGCCATCGATCCCGAATTCTCGATGAAGGATGGGAGCAAGCCCGGGACGAAGATCGGCACCATGACCGCGAGCGACGTCAACTTCGCGATCAACCTGCTGTCGGGACTGGTCAAACAGTACAACCTGCCGCCAAAGATTCTGATCGTGCACCGATTCACTCGACGCATGCTCAGTGACTCGAAGGCGATAAAGCTCGACCCACGGGTGCAGGTCGTCATCAACATGGATGGCTGGGGTCAGCCGTGGCTCAAGTACGATTCCTATCGCGCCTACGTCGAAGCCGAGCCCGTCGAGTACACGGGGTTCAAGCTCTTTTATCACAACGACACGAAAAAGGGCGATCCGCTGCTGACACCAGCGGAAGTACTGATGCTGAATCCGAAGCCGCTCTACATACAGTATCAGTAGCTCACCGAGCCTCCCCGCACGGCGTATTATTGAGACGGTCATCACACGATGACCGTCTTTTTTTTTTGCGGTGAGGCCCACCCATGACGACACGACGGGAATTCCTGGCGGGAATGGCTGCCGCCAGTTTGACGGCGCAGCCGATTTTTCGGGAGAGCGCAATCAAGTCTCTCTTCCGCGCTGGTGTCATCGCGGGCGCCCGATCCCCCGATGCTGTCGCTGACGATGAATCGTACTGGGCCGAGATCCAGCGCGCGTTCGACGCGGATCGCACGATGATCAATCTCAACAACGGCGGCTGCAGTCCGACGCCCAGTCACGTGCTCGAGGCGATGATCCGCGATCTGAGATTCTCCAATGAGCTGCCCGTCGAGCACATGTGGCGAGTGCTGGAGCCGCGCGTCGAAAGTGTGCGGCGCGATCTGGCGAGCGAGTTTGGCTGCGATCCGGAGGAGATGGCGATCACCCGCAACGCCTCTGAGGCAAACGAGATCATGATCATGGGTCTCGATCTCAAGCGCGGCGACGAAGTAGTCGTCACGAACCAGAACTATCCAAGGATGCTGACCGCCTGGGACCAGCGCGCCCGGCGAGAGGGAATCGTCGTCAAACAAGTCTCGTTTAAAGTTCCGCCGCCGTCGGACGAGTACCTCGTCGATCAATTCAAGGCAGCGGTGACGCCGAGGACCAAGGTGATCGAAGTAACTCACATCACCAACCTCACCGGCCAGATCATGCCGGTTCGTCAGCTCGTCGACTTTGCTCGTCCGCGCGGCATCGAGGTATTCGTCGACGGCGCGCACGCCTTCGCCCACTTCCCATTCAAGCGCGACGATCTCAACTGCGATTACTACGGAACCAGTCTGCACAAGTGGCTGCTCGCGCCTGTGGGTACCGGATTCCTCTACGTGCGCAAGAACAAGCAGAAGAATCTCTGGCCGCTGATGGCTGCCGACGTCAAACAGGATAACGACATCAGGAAGTACGAAGAGATCGGAACGCATCCGGCCGCGAATCACAACGCGATCTCGGCGGCACTGGCATTTCACCGCGGTATAGGTGTCGAGCGAAAGGCGGCGCGGCTGCGCTTTCTGCGCGACCGCTGGGCAAAGCGGCTCCTCGCCGAGAGTCCGCGGATCACGGTGTTGACGCCGCTCGACAATCGGCAATCAGGCGCGATCGCGTTGTTCCAGGTTGAGGGCATCGACAACATCAAGCTTGGGCAGTGGCTGTTCAATCAGCATCGCATCGTGAACACGCCGATCGTGCACGCCGAATTCAAGGGAATTCGGATCACGCCGAACGTCTACACGACGCTCGACGAGATCGATCTGTTCGCGGACAAGGTTCTGGAAGCAGCGAAGAAAGGAATTCCATCCTAGAGAACTCCCTTTGACTATTTCGCTGCTGTCGCTGCTGCTGATGATTGGATCCTTCGGCGCGGGGCTGCTCGGCGCGCTGACCGGACTCGGCGGGGGCCTCGTCATCGTGCCGATGATGACGCTGCTTTTCCACATCGACCTGCGCTACGCTATCGGCGCATCGCTCGTATCGGTGATCGCGACGTCGTCTGGAGCTGCCGCAGCGTATGTCCGCGAAGGCTACACCAACGTCCGCATCGGAATCTTTCTCGAAGTTGCCACGACGATCGGTGCGTTGGTCGGTGCGGCGCTGGCAGGCTTCATTCCGACGAGCGCGCTGTCGGTGTTGTTCGGATTGGTTTTGCTCTACACCGCCTATCGATCCTTCCGCGCGCCGGAAGATCACGCCATCGACTTGCCGCCCGACCCCTTGGCAGTACGACTGCGCATGAACTCCACTTATCCGACGGCCAAGGGAATGCAGCCGTACTCGGTGCAGGGAGTGAAGGGTGGATTCTCGTTGATGTTCGTCGCCGGAATTTTGTCGGCACTCCTCGGCATCGGGTCGGGAATCGTGAAGGTGCTGGCGATGGACCGGAGGATGAAGCTGCCATTCAAGGTTTCGACGACGACCAGCAACTTCATGATCGGCGTCACCGCGGCCGCGAGCGCAGGAGTCTACCTACACCGCGGCTACATCGAGCCGACTATTTCGTTTCCGGTGATGCTCGGCGTTTTGAGCGGCGCATTGCTCGGCGCGCGCATCCTCGCTGGCGCCCGTACTCTCTGGTTGCGTCGGTTATTCACCGCCGTCGTCGTCGTACTCGCATTTGAGATGCTGTACAAAGGGCTGCGAGGTGGATTGTGAGCACACCTACCATCGCGCAATCGAGTGACGGACACGATCACCGTGTCGAGCAGATAATCGGCAGACTGCTGCAGCTCGGCGTGCTACTCGCCGCCGCGGTAGTGCTGATCGGTGCGATCGCTCTCCTCGTTCAACACGGACGCGACATCGCCGGCTTCCAGATCTTCCGAGGCGAGACTGCTGCGCTCACCAGCATAAAAGGAATAATCGCCGCCGCATTCAACGGTGAAAGTCGCGGCGTCGTGCAGCTCGGACTATTGCTGCTGATAATGACTCCGATTGCCCGGGTCGCGCTGACGCTGGTTGCCTTCGTGATCCAGCGCGATCGACTGTACATCGTCACGACGGCGATCGTTCTGATACTCTTGCTGTACGGGCTGATATGGGGTCGAGCCTAGCCCGTCGGATCATCTCTCACCAAACAGACAATGGTTCTGCTTCGAACTGCCTCGCTGCTGATCGTATCGAACATCTTCATGACATTTGCCTGGTACGGCCATCTGCGTTGGCTGCATGACCGGAGGTGGTACGTTGCGGTAATTATCAGCTGGGGTATCGCGCTGTTCGAGTACATGTTCATGATTCCCGCCAATCGGATCGGCGCGTCGGAGCTTTCGCTGTCGCAGCTCAAGATTCTCCAGGAAGCGATCACTCTGGTGGTATTCGTGCCCTTTGCGATCGTCGTCATGCGCCAGCCACCGCGCTGGGATTTTCTGTGGGCGGGTTTGTGTATTGTGGGCGCGGTGTTCTTTATGTTCCGCGCGCATGTCTCGGCTTAGAGATCGGGGCGCCTTCTAGCATCCAGAATACAAAAGCCGGGAACTCCCAGCTTTAGTATTCTGGATGTTCGCTACACGCAGCGATCCGGACGCCCAGATGTCAAACGGACCTGATCTCCGGATACTTCGAGAAAGCCCAAATCCCAAACACCATCATCACCAGTCCTCCGCCGAAGATCGCCCATTCTACTCCGATGTAGTCGGCAAGAAGTCCCGCGAGGAATGAGCCGATCGGTGGAAAGCCAACGTAGACGAAGATGTAGGTGGCGACGACGCGGCCGCGCAGCTCGTCGGGCACTACTGATTGGATGATACCGTTCGACAACGCCCCGTTGATCAGCATCGCCAGGCCGAGGAAGAGGAGCGCGGCGGCAGCGAGATGAACCGAGCGCATCAGGGCGAACAGCATGATCAAGCCGGCATAAACGTAGGCGGTGACGTTGTACAGTCGCCCGCGCTTGACGCGGACGCCGAGGCCCGCGAGGGAGAGCGCTCCGGTCAGCGCCCCGATTCCGACGAAGCTGAGGAGCAATCCATAACCGCCTGCGCCGGTGTGCAGCACATCGCGTGCGATCACCGGCATCATCGACAGATACTGGAAGCCGAAGATTGAATAGACCGCGACGACTGCCATCAAACCCGTCACTGCCCGGTTCGAGCGAATGTATTGGAAGCCCTGTTTCAGCTGCTCGATTGGCGACACCAGGATTTCGCGCGGCACCCAGCGCGGCAGTCGCACCTGGAAAAGGCTGCCCAGTACCGCGAAATAGCTGATGGCGTTGATGGCGAAGCACGCGGCAACTCCCCACTTCGCGAGCACGATCGCGGCAATCGAGGGTCCGATGATGCGCGCAAGGTTGAATCCGCCGGAATTGAGCGCGATCGCATCGACGAGATCTTCACGCGTCACCAGCTCGACGATCATCGCCTGGCGCGCGGGGATCTCGAACGCCGAGATGACGCCGTTGAGTGTGGTGAGAATGAGCAGCGAGACGAAATCGATTCGGCCGGTCCACGTGAACCACCAGAGAGCTCCGGCTTCCGCGAGCAGCAGCGCCTGACAAATGATGACCACGCGAAGCTTGTTGTAGCGATCGGCGATCACTCCGCCATAAAGCGACAGGAGGAGAACCGGAAAGCTGCCCGCAGCGCTCACCACCCCGACAAGAAAAGCGCTGTTGGTCAGCTCGAGCGCGAGCCAGCCCTGCCCGACTGTCTGCATCCAGGTCCCGATCAGGGAGACAGTCTGACCGATCCAGAAGAGTCTGAAGTTCCGATGGACCTGAAGCGCCCTGAACGGGTTGATCGAACGAGGACGCGCGCGCGAAGGCGTAGGATGAGCCATTTCCGCGGGGGAAATATACGTGTAAGGTCAGGCTTTTATTTTTTGCGATAACAAGGAGGAGTTTTTCACAGATGCCTGCAAAAGAAAAAGACGAATCCCCGGCCGCGGTCGTGCGCACAGTCTTTCAAACCATCTTCTCGGGAGATTTCTCGCCGTTCGAGTCGCACCCCGGACTCGCCTCACTGCAGAAGCACTTCCCGCCGATGTTGGTTTCCTTTCCCGATTTCAGCGCTGAGCTCAAACAGCAAATCGTGGACGGTGATCGAGTCGGCACTCACTGGGTGTTCAGAGGCACCCACCTCGGTGATTTCCAGGGCATTCCTGGAACCGGGAAGCCGGTCGAGTTTCAGAACTTGAGCATCTCGCGGGTCGTCGATGGACGGATTGTCAGTTACAACAGCGAAGTCGGCTGGCTAACGGTGCTGCGGCAAATCGGCGCGTTACCGCTGCAACCGCAATAGCCCCGGGGTCTTCGCTCGAGCCAGCCGCCGGTTCCAACCGGCTAACCCATCGGTTCGGTCCCCGCTATAAGTTTCCGATATGCGCTTCCACACCTATTCGAAGTTCAGTCCGGAAGCGGCTGATGCCGTCGATCTGCAGGCGCTGCTGGATAAGCTCGCCGATTTTCTGTTGCAGTCCGGTTTCGCAGGCGGACAGAGTTTCAATCCATACTTCGACGATTTCGATTCCGAGCCGGATCGCTCTGTCGAAGCACTGCGTCAGGCGATACTCGACGCGCTGATCGAGAGTGGACAGTTCACGCCTGATTTGCTCGAAGCGCTGCGCGGTGACGGCAACAAGGAATCGCAGCAGAAGCTCGGTGAGCTCCTCGATCAGCTGATCCAGCGACTCGCGCAGGAAGGCTATCTGAATCTTCAGGCCCCGCCGCAGATGCCGGCCGGGCACCAGCCGGTGACTGGTAAGGGGAGCCTGGCGCAAGCAGCGTCCAAGAGCGTCCAGTTCAATCTCACCGACAAAGGCATCGACTTCCTCGGCTACAAGAGCCTGCGTCACATCCTGAGCTCCCTCGGCAAATCGAGCTTCGGATCGCACGACACGCCACATTTGGCAACTGGCATCGAGGCGGATGGCTACAGCAAGTCGTACGAGTTCGGCGACGTTCTCAACATGGACGTCAATGAGACGCTCAAGAATTCGCTGCTGCGCACGGGATCGCTCGAAGTGCCGATGGATATCGACTACGAGGATCTGATGGTGCGTCAGGCCGAGTACCGTTCGTCGTGCGCGACGGTGCTGATGCTCGATACATCGCACTCGATGATTCTGTACGGCGAGGATCGATTTACGCCGGCAAAGAAAGTCGCGCTGGCCCTGACGCATCTCATTCGCACCCAATTCCCCGGCGATACGCTGCAGGTGGTGCTGTTCCACGACTCGGCGGAAGAGATTCCGCTCTCCACCCTGCCGCAGGCGCAGGTCGGGCCCTATCACACCAACACGGCAGAAGGACTAAAGCTGGCGCGCCGACTGCTGATGGCGCAGAAGAAGGACATGCGTCAGATCGTAATGATCACCGACGGCAAGCCGAGCGCGATGACGATGCCGAACGGGCAGATCTACAAGAACTCGATGGGGCTCGACAGCACGGTGATCGCGACGACGCTGCGTGAGGTCGCGAACTGTCGCCGCGCCGGAATCCTGATCAACACCTTCATGTTGGCGCGCGATCGGGCGCTGGTTGAGTTCGTGAAGAGAGTGTCGGAGATTAGTCGCGGCAAAGCGTATTTCACGAATACGATGACGCTGGGGCAGTTTATTCTGATGGACTTCTTGAAAAAGAAGACGCAGAAAATCTCGTAATTACAAACTGAAGACGATCTGCCGGCACCCTACAGCCCGGGCGCCTGCTGCGACGAGCACGACCCCAATCCAACGGCGGATGAGAATCACGAGACTTTCTAGCGCTCTCGCGTTTGTGTTTGCTATCGCCTGCGCCTCTGTGCCCCGCGGTTCGGCATCAGCGCCATATGACGTTCTCATCAGCAATGCGCGCATCGTCGATGGAACGGGGAATCCCTGGTACAGAGGAGCGGTTGCGATCAGAGGTGATCGGATCGCTTACGTCGGGCCGGCGATCAATGGCATGACCGCGGCTCGAGTCATTGACGCACACGAACAAGTCGTTGCACCTGGATTCATCGACATGCTCGGGCACAGCGAGTTTGCGATTCTGCGCGGACCGCACGCAGTGTCGAAAATCACCCAAGGCATCACGAGTGAAATAACGGGAGAAGTGTCGTCGGCCTGGCCCAATGTTGCGCTTGGTCGCCAGCCGAATCCGCGTTATCCCTGGCGCTCACTCGGCGAGTACTTCGCCTTTCTCGAGAAGAGCGGCAGTGCGATAAACCTCGGCACCTACGTCGGCACGAGCTCAGTGCGCGAGGCGGTGATGGGAGATGCAACGCGCCATCCAACCGACGCCGAGATGCGGCAGATGGGCGCGCTCATCGACTCAGCGATGCGCGACGGCGCGTTCGGTGTCGGCACCGGACTGATCTATCTGCCGAGCACGTTCTTCTCGACCGACGAGCTGATCGCACTCACGAAGTACGCGACGCCGTACAAGGGTGGTTATGCGGCGCACATCAGGAGCGAGGGTGCCGGCCTGCTCGATGCGATCAGAGAGACCATTCGCATTGCAGCAGGGGCGAATACGTGGGCTGAAATTCGGCACATCAAGTCGCGATCGCTGGAGCAGATGCGACAGGCAGTGGCACTGATCGATTCAGCGAGGCGCGCGGGCATCGATATCACGGCTGACCAGTACCCGTACATCGCCAGCGGGACCAGTCTGCAGGCGATGCTTAACACCTGGGTGCAGGAAGGCGGCGACGATTCGCTCGTCGCCCGGCTCAAGTTGCCGGCAGTTCGCGCGCGGCTGAAACAGGAGCTTGCCGCGGACAGCGCGCTGGGCATTCGCACTGCGGCGCGAACGATGGTCAACGAGGTGGGCGCTGACTCGCTCAAGATCTATCAAGGCAAATTCCTGACTGACATCGGCAAGATGCGCGGCGAGGATGCCTACGACGCTGCATTCGATATTCTCATTGCAGACAGCGCGCGAACGAGCGCGATTTATTTCTCGTTCAACGAAGACGCGCTGCGCTATGTGATGCGACAGCCATGGGTTTCGGTCGGCCAGGACGCCGGCGCTGTCAGTCCGGATTCGACCGGTAAGTTTCGGGATCGCGGCCATCCGCGCGGCTTCGGCACCTTCCCGCGCATTCTCGGTCGCTATGTGCGGCAGGATTCCGTGATCACGCTGGAATTTGCGATCCGAAAAATGACGTCTCTGGCCGCTCAGCGCGTTGGTATCGAAGACCGAGGACTGCTCAAGCCGGGAATGTATGCCGACATCACCGTGTTCGACCCAAACACGGTGATCGACAACTCCACGTTCGAGAATCCATCGCAGATCGCGACCGGCATCGACTACGTCTTCGTCAACGGTGTCGCGGTTCTCGACGGTGGCAAAGTCACCAGCGCGTTACCGGGTCGCGCACTAAGGGGCCCGGGCTACCGATTGCGCTGAATCATCTAGCGCTCGCACAGGCAACTGCTGCGTTTGACGAATCAGAGGGAACAAAGATCGCGAGGGCTCGTCCCTTTCGTTCCGGACTAATGCCGCCACCTTTAGTGACGATGTTGGAGACTTCCGCAGCTACTTTGGTCGCCGCCGAGGGCTCGCTTATGCCGCTGAGAATGATTCCATTTGCCCCGATACTGGCCGCCTTTTTTCGCATCGACTCCATCAGCTCGTCTTCATCCGAATAGCGCGTCAGTCCGCTCGAGTTTAGTAGTGCGACTTCGCGATAGTCAGTTTTGACCCGATCGCGATCGGTATACAGCTTCACCGCCGCCGGGCAGATGCGCGCGAGATGTAGGCTCGGATCCATTAAAGTGGCGTTGGTCGAAACGCTTGCGCAGCCTGCGGTGACGACTGTGGTGGCAAGTACAAGAATGGTTTTCATTGGGCCGAGAAGAGTTCGGGAGGTGACCGAAGTTGATCAGGCATCACTCGGGCCAGTGATTAGATGCACCAAATGCGATGTGAGCTAAGAGGCTGTCACCTCGGCGTGACAATTCCATCTCCTAACCTGGACAAGGGGGTTGCACCTCACTCCCGCCAACTAAGTCCGTGCAGGCTGGCCGAAGCCGCAATGAGGCGTAGGTTCTGATTTATCGTCAATGAAATCCCTGCCCGCGATTCACGTTCACAAGTTCGGCGGCGCCGCACTCGCTGACGCCGAGGCGATTCGTCGTGTAATCGCGATAATTGCCGGCGATGATCGGCAGAAGGTGATCGTCGCCTCGGCGATGCTGGGCGTGACTGACGAACTGGTGGTGATGGCGCACACCGCTGGCAACGCCGAATCATCCAGCGCCGCGATTGACGCCCTCCAGCAAAAGCATGTTGGGGTTGTTCGCGCACTGGGAATCGACGACAAACTGCTCCGCGCCGAGCTGGCGAAAATGTTCGAGGAGTTGAAAGCGCTGTTCCCTCGGCTCGCTGGGCGACATGACTTTCCTTCCGCACTGAGCGACCAATTCCTTTCGTATGGCGACCGTCTGGCCGCGCGCATCCTCGCAGCCGCGCTGAACACAACGGGCACACGTGCCCAGTTCGTCGATGGAATCGAGGTCATCCGCGCCGACGGACCGCACGGTAATGCGACGCCTGACATCGAGCAGACGATGGCGGCGGCAATTGAGGTGCTGCGACCACTCCTCGATCACGGCATCGTGCCGGTGGTGCCCGGGTTCGTCGGCCGCTCGCGCGAGGGGGAGATCTTGACGCTGGGCCGCGGCGGATCGGATCTGACTGCGACCGTACTCGGCAGAGTGCTCGGTGCACGCGAGGTAGTGCTGTGGAAGGATGTGCCAGGTCTGCTTACCGCTGATCCCCGGGTGGTCCCCGATGCGAGGCTGATTCCGACGCTGCATGTGCGCGAGGCGTCAGAGCTAGCGTACTACGGGGCGAAGGTGCTACACCCGCGATCGCTGATCGCGCTGGAGCCCGGGACGCGGATTGTCATTCGGCCTTACGCCAATCCATCCGCGGATGGAACCGAGATTGTCGTCGAGCGCGAGCGGCGTCAGGGAGCTCGCCGTACAAGACGCCCCGTCAAAGCTCTAACTGCGATCTCTGGACAGACGCTGGTCACCATCGCTGGAAACGGCATGGTTGGCGTTCCGGGCGTGGCAGCTCGCGCGTTCGGCGCACTAGAGCGCGCGGGCGTCTCGGTTTCGCTTATCTCACAGGCTTCGTCGGAACACTCTATTTGCATGGGCATCCCGAGCACCGCATCCGACGTTGCTGCGGCTGCTTTGCGCGAAGCTTTCGCCGCCGAGCTGGCGCGTCATGAGATCGACGCGATCGAGGTACGTCCCGATCTGGCGACGATCGCTGTTGTTGGTCTCGGCATGGCGGGCACACCTGGCGTTGCGGCTCGCCTGTTCAGTGCGTTGGCGGACGAAGAAGTGAACATCGTCGCCATCGCCCAGGGCGCCAGCGAGCTCAACATCTCGGTTGTAATCGAAGGCAGCGATGCCGCGAAGGCACAAAGAGCGATTCATCACGCGTTCCGGCTGGGAAAAATCGGTGGTGGCACCGCCGTCCATCCGGAGCACGCAGACGTTGTTCTCCTCGGATTCGGACAGATTGGACGCGAGCTGACAATGCAGATGGCGCATCGATCAGCGTACTCAGCGGACGGCCAGGCGCGCATCGTCGGAGTGGTTGACCGCAGCGGTTATATCTTCGACGCGCGCGGATTGTCGGCGAAGCGCCTCGAGGCGTTAGTCGACGCCAAGACCGCGCGCACTCCACTCTCGAGCGTGAGGCGTGGGGTGCGCGCGACTGCAGACGAGGCGATTGCCGCCATCACCAGTCACGCGCTTTCGAGGCCGATTCTCGTGGATGTCACTGCCGGAGACACGGTGCCGGTTCTGGTGCGCGCGATCGAGCGCGGAATGGATATCGTGCTGGCCAACAAACGTCCTCTCGCCGGCAGCGAGACCGACGCGCGGATGCTGGCCGAGGCGGCATCGAGCCACGATCGGCGACTATTGCATGAAGCGACCGTGGGCGCCGGACTACCCATCATCGACACGATTCAGAAGCTGGCCGAGTCGGGGGACCAGATTCTGAGAATCGAAGGGTCGCCGTCGGGAACGCTCGGCTACTTGCTCAGCGAGATGGGACGTGGAACTGCGTTTTCAGTAGCGCTCAAGACCGCAATGCAGCTCGGTTACACTGAACCCGACCCACGCGATGACCTTTCTGGAATGGACGTCGCGCGTAAAGCGCTCATACTCGGCCGTCTCATTGGATTCTCCGGCGAGATTTCGGATGTGGAAGTCGAATCGCTGGTGCCGGCGCCGTTAGGCGAGGTTCCACTCGAGGTTTTCCTGAATCGCCTAAGCGACGCCGATGCTGATTGGGAGCAGCGCATCCGTGAGGCGCGCGAGGCCGGCACGGTACTTCGCTATCGCGCGACGGTGACAAAGCGCGAGGCGCGAGTGGGAATTGTGGCAGTGGATGCGAAAAGCTCGCTGGCGTCGCTGGCTGGGACGGACAATCACTTCTCGTTCACCACGCGTCGCTATCGGGCGAACCCGCTGGTGATCACCGGGCCAGGTGCCGGCGCGGCTGTCACTGCGGCGGGTGTGCTCAACGATGTGTTGAAGCTGGCAGGATCGCGCTAAGGTGACGACGCGTCTGCGCTGCGAGTCGTGCGCCACCGAGTTCGGCGAGCTGGATTCAACGACCAGCTGCCGGAAGTGCGGCGGCTTACTCTCGCTGAAGAGTGATGCGCCCACCGAGAGTGGCGCTGCGCTTCGAAAGACGTTCGACAATCGCCTGACGCCAGCTCCTCATACACGCGCGAGCGATGCGGGACGATCCGGTGTCTGGAGATTTCGAGAGCTGGTACTGCCGACAATCGCCGATGCGGATATCGTCACGCAATGGGAGGGAAATACTCCACTCCTCAGACGAGAAGCGGTCGGGAAGTGGGCCGGCGCTTCGGAGCTCTGGCTCAAACACGAGGGGCACAATCCAACCGGCTCCTTCAAGGACCGCGGGATGACTGTCGCGGTGAGCAATGCGAAGCGCATTGGTGGACGCGCGGTATCGTGCGCGTCGACTGGAAATACTTCGGCATCGTTGGCAGCCTACGCTGCGCTCGCCGGAATTCCCGCAATTGTGTTGGTGCCTTCAGGTCAGATCGCGCTCGGCAAGCTGGCGCAGACGCTGGCGTATGGTGCGCGAACGCTGATGGTGCGTGGCGATTTCGACGCTTGTCTGCGGCTGGCGCGCGAGGCATCGGAGAAGCTCGGAGTTTATCTGGTAAACTCCATCAATCCTTTTCGAATTGGCGGTCAGACAACGATCGTGCTCGATCTGCTGCAGCAGCTCGGCTGGCAGGCACCGGACTGGATCGTGGTGCCAGCCGGGAACCTTGGCAACACTGCCGCGTTCGGAGTGGCGCTACAGCAGGCGCGCGATACCGGCTTGATCGATTCGTCGCCCAGGCTCGCTGCAGTGCAGGCAGAAGGAGCGGCGCCCTTTGCGCGGAGTTTCAAAACAGGATTTGCCAGGCGCGAAGCTGTACACGCGGAGACGGTAGCGACGGCGATCAAAATCGGAGATCCAGCGTCGTACGAGCGCGGGGTGCGTGCCATTCGCGAGAACAACGGCGTGGTGCTCGATGTGCCGGACGCGGAGATCCTGGAGGCGAAAGCAGTAATCGACGCCAGCGGAGTCGGGTGTGAGCCGGCGAGCGCGGCGAGCGTCGCGGGTGTGCGACGACTGATTCGAGATGGGATCATTCGCAAAGGCGAGCGAGTCGTCGCGGTTCTCACCGGACACATACTGAAGGATCCGGGCATTCTCATCGACTATCACAAGGACGGCACGAAGGCGCTGGCGAATCCGCCGCTCGAGATCGACGCGTCAATTGAAGCGGTTGAGCGAGTGCTCGAAGCGGGCGCGACCGGCCAGCATCGATGAAAGCCGGGACGCCGCTGAGCGCACGCGTGAGAGTTCCAGCGAGCACATCAAACCTTGGTGCTGGTTTTGATTGTGTCGGAGTAGCAGTCGATCGCTGGCTCACCGCGTCGGTCCAATTGGGCGATAAGACATCAAAGGTGAGAATCAACCGGGCCGGAGCAGTCGAAAGCCTGGCCCACGACGCAGAAAAAGATCTGGTGCACGTGGGATTTCGACTGGCGTGTGATGATTGCGATACGCCCGTGCCTCGAGGAATCTCCTATGAGGTCACTTCGACCATTCCGGTTGCCCGCGGATTGGGCGCATCAGCCGCCGCGCTCGTCGCCGGAGCATTTCTGGCGAAGGGCGCGCTCGATCTCGACCTGACGCCAGATGCAATCGCGACGATGTGCGCGCTATCCGAAGGTCATCCGGACAATGCCGCGCCGTCAGTCTTCGGCGGCGCGGTGCTCGGCGTTCCGATAAAGGACCGAGAGTATGCGTTCGCTCAGCTCCGTATTCATCCTGGACTTGCGCTGGTGTTTGCGGTTCCAGATCTCGAGATACTCACTTTCGAGGCGCGCGCAGTACTTCCGAAGACCGTTCCGCATGGAGCCGCCGTGGCAGCTGCTGCGAAGGCAGCCGCTCTCGTAGAGGGACTGAGCAGCGGAGACAAAACTTTACTGAGCTTTGGACTCGATGACGTCCTTCACGTCCCGTTTCGTCGGCAACTGATTCCGCAGTACGACGCCATCGTCAGTACCGCTATAAAGGCCGGCGCATTTGGCGCGACTCTCAGCGGTTCCGGCTCGACGATGCTAGCGATAGCGCAACGAGAGGTAGCAACGCGAGTCGGTAAAGCGATGCAGGCTGCGTGGCAGTCCGCCGGTCACTCTACCGATGTAATCATCACCGACAAAATGGTAGGCGGGGCGGCATTGGAGTGACGGCCGATCAGCGTCGAGTGCCAAGAAAAATCGTCGGTTTTCATCAGGACGACGAGCAGCACTGGGTGGCGGATCTCGAGTGCGGTCATACCCAGCACGTCAGGCATGATCCGCCGTGGCAATTGCGTCCGTGGGTCATCACCGCGGCGGGACGCCAGGATTTTGTGGGCCAGACCTTACTGTGCGTCGAGTGCGGCAAGACCGATGAAGCACAAAACAAATAGCCCGGGATCTTGTCCCGGGCTATTTGTTTGACTGCTACAGGAGACCTGGATTAATCAGGTGCAGGTGATCACACCGTTGATCATCGAACACGTCTTAGCCGACTGGCTGTGCGTGGCGGTTCCGCTCCATGAAGGCGGCGGGCCGGCAACTGCGGTCGCAACGATGGTTACGTTCTGCGAAGGCGTGAAGCCCTGGACCGGGGCCGCAGAGGTCGCGGTTCCGGAAAAGTAGGCACCGTTGTTATCTGCAGCGTACTGCTCTTCATATGTGGCCAGGTTACGAAGGTCGGACTTCATTGCGGCGACGTACGCCTTGTCCTTCGTGTTGGCGAATTTAGGGATCGCGATTGCGGCAAGAATACCGATGATCACGACAACGATCAAAAGCTCGATAAGGGTGAAACCCTTTCTGTTGCGAAACATTTAGATACTTCTCCTGCAGCGGTTGGAATAGCCGGGCAGCGGGGTGCCGCCGTTACCTATAAGACTCTCAGGTGAACACCCTAGTAACGTGCGTTTAGCTGCCTTGCTTGCACTCCATTACGCCAAAATGACAAAGGCGCTCACTGGAATGTTACCAGTGAGCGCCTCATTCAACCTAGACCCGCTGCTCTGCCTAGCCGGCGCTAGCGGACTTCCGATTCAGCTTGGTGGAATACGGTCTCTCCTTCGGGCCGATATAGATCTGCCGCGGCCGCGAAATCTTCTGTTCCTTGTCGAGCAGCATCTCCTCCCACTGAGCCAGCCAACCCGACATGCGGGCGATGGCGAACAGGACGGTGAAGAAGTCGGTCGGGAATCCCATCGACCGGTAGATCAAGCCGGTATAAAAGTCGACGTTCGGATAAAGCTTCCGCTGGGTGAAGTAGTCGTCTGACAGCGCAATGCGCTCCAGCTCGAGCGCGATCTCCAGATCCCTGTCGACACCGACGATCTTGAAGACGTCGTCGGCGAGCTTCTTAACGATCTTGGCACGCGGGTCGTAGCTCTTATAGACGCGATGACCGAATCCCATCAAACGGCCGCCTTCCCCGCTCTTCACGCTTTCGATGAACTTCGGCACGTTCTTGACGTTGCCGATCTCGGTGATCATGCGCAGCACCTGCTCGTTGGCGCCGCCATGCAACGGGCCGAAGAGCGCCGCGACACCCGCAGACATCGCCGAGAAAGGATCGACGTGCGAGGAGCCGACGCCACGCACCGCGCTGGTCGAGCAATTCTGTTCGTGGTCGGCGTGCAGGATGAAGAGGATCTCCAGCGCGCGAACAAACGTCGGGTTCGGCTCGTACTTCGACTCACTCATCCGGTTGATCATCGAGAGGAAGTTCTCGACGTAGGAAAGCCGGTTGTCCGGATACACGAATGGCATTCCCTTTACGTGCCGATACGAGAAAGCCGCGATCGTCGGTGTCTTGGCGAGGAGGCGAACCATCGAAATGTCGCGCTCTCTCTCGTCGAAGATGTTCCGCGAGGTGGGATAGAACGACGCCAACGCAGCAATACCGCTGTTGAGCATCGCCATTGGGTGCGCGTCGTAGCGGAAACCTTCCAGGAACTTGCGGAAATTCTCGTGGACGTAGGTATGCCACGTCACGTCGTGCACGAACTTGTCGTACTCGTCCTGCGTCGGGAGCTCTCCCTTTCTCAGCAGCCAGGCGACTTCGAGGAAGCTCGCCTTTTCCGCCAGCTGCTCGATCGGATAGCCGCGATAGCGGAGAATTCCCTTGTCACCGTCGATGTAGGTGATAGCGCTTCGGCATGAGGCTGTGTTCAGAAAAGCGGGATCGTAGCTGACAAGACCCGAGTCGTTCGGGTCATCGGTTTTGATCTTCTTGAGCTCGGTGGCGCGGATGGCGCAGTCGACAATCGGAACCGTGTAGCTCTTGTTATTGCGATTGTCTTTTATGTCGAGCGTCGATCCATCCGACGAAGGCGCGCCAGCCGGCTTGGACGAGCCCTTGGCTGCTGCTGCTCCGTTTCCGTCAGTGGCGCCTTTCTTCTTGGCGGGGGGTGCTGCGGTCGAACCAGTCTTCGGCATCTCATTCTCCAGTTGATACTTCAAATTTAGCTCACCACCGAGCTAAAAGCGCGGCGCCGAGTGCACGCTGGGCGGCTCAAACGGGCGAGCAGGCCGCTTCACGCAGGAGACCTGCCCTCAGGGAATTCCGTACGCGGATCGAGTAGTAAATCCCCTCTCGGCGCCCGGCCAACCATCACCACCTTGTTGGGCGTGTGAATCCGCCCAACCGGTGAAACAGTTTGACTGACTCGATCAAATCCCTTTTTCTCGGCCCCAAAGGTGAGCACTCGGCACTGCTCGAGGAGCTGGTTCAAACCGCCCTTGCCGATCATGTGGAATGGCGGCGCCGATTCCACGCGGCAGATCCATCTCCCGTCAATAGTGACGAGGATGTGTCGCTCGGCACCGTGAGCAACGTCGGGACGCTCAAGAACAACTTTCTTCAGTTGCTCAGCCGTCTGCACGCCAGCATTCCAGCATTCAGTGCCCGCTACAACGCGCACATGTTGTCCGAGCAGACCATCGCGGCACAGGCGGCATACTTCGCCACAATGCTGTACAACCCGAACAACATCTCCTCCGAGGTCGCTCCAGTAACCACGGTGCTCGAAGTGGAAGTCGCCAGACAACTCGCAGAGATGATTGGCTATGATCAGCAGCGTTCCTGGGGACATCTGACATCGGGCGGCACCATTGCAAACTTCGAAGCCCTGTGGATCGCGAGGAATGTCCTCTATCACCCGATCGCCGCAGCCGGCGCCGCCCAGGAGCTTGGTGTCGACTTGCGCGTAACACTGCCGAATGGATCCTGCGAACGGTTGCGCGATCTCGACCTCTGGCAGTTGCTCAACGTGCGACCAGCGTGCGCACTCGACCTGTGGGATCAGCTTTGGGCGTGCGCGCCGCGTTCGTTAGTCGAGAAGTCATTACGTGATAGATCCCTGGCAACTTTGGGCTACCAGGATTACAGCCGCCGACTCGCTGCGGGGTTTGGTGATACGCTTCCGCCCGGAGTGGTGCTGGTCAGTGCTACTGGGCATTACTCCTGGGAGAAAATCGTGCGCGCGCTGGGCATCGGCGCAAACCAGCTCATTCTCCTGCCCGTTGATGAAAGGTGTCACATGGACACTTTCGCACTTTGGGAAAAAATCGTAGAGCTTAGTGCGCGCCGCGTGCCCATCATGGCGTGCGTAGCAGTTTGTGGTTCGACCGAAGAGAGCGCCATCGATCGAGTCGATGAAATACTGTCGATTCGTGCGATGGCAGAACGAAAGTTGGGCGTCACCTTTCACGTGCACGCCGATGCATGCTATGGCGGCTACGCCGCGTCGATTACGCGAGGAGCAGGCAACGAGCGGCAGACGGCAAAAGAGATTCAGGCCGCGCTTGGTGTATCGCACTGGCCGACAGAGGAATGGGTACGATCCGTTTCTGCGCTGGAGAGCGTCGACTCGCTGAGCATCGACCCGCACAAACTGGGCTACACCCCGTATCCGGCGGGCGCGTTCCTCCTCAAGGATCGCCGCGCGCGCGAGCTGGTCGCAGTCGATCCTCCTTACCTTGCGCCAGCTGTCGATGATCGAGGTGATTCGGTGTTCCTCGGGCGCTTCATCTTCGAAGGATCGAAGCCTGGCGCCTCCGCGGCAGCGGTGTGGCTGACTCACCGAACACTCCCGCTCAATAACACAGCGCACGGCAGACTCATCGCATCGACCGTCGCGGCAGCGCATCGGCTGCACGACGAGCTTGGCCGGGCGGAGCTCAGTCCGTTCACCGCGATACGGCTTCCCTCTCCCGACCTCAACATCGTTTGCTTCCTGCTCGTGCACCCGACACTCGAATCCGTTGCTGACATCAATGCGCTGAATGAAGCGATCTACAGGGAGCTCAGCCCATCACAGGGGAAGGCAGCGGAATACATCATCAGTCGGACGCGGCTCATGTCACCCGCATACGACGGCGCTATACAGCCAGTGTTGGGCGCACTGGGCAGAGACGCCCAATCCTATTGGAGGAGACATGGAGCGGAAGGAATTGTCATCCTGCGGACAACAATCATGAACCCGTTCGCTGACTCCGAGCGACCTGACTACACGGCGGGAATGGTAGCCGCAGTCTACGACGCCGCGGCGCGCTGTCTCGGGCGCATCTGCGGGAGGAGCACTGCATCACTTGCGGAGGCCTAGGCTCGGTCGCAAATACGATGCAGCACAAACGGGAGCAACATGGTTTCAGGAAGACGTCAGCGGCCATTGATGTCGGAAGCCGATGCACTTCTGGCGATGGCGCCGATGCCGGCACGAGGCGTATTCGTGCGCAAGCTGGTACGCAACTTCACGATCGCGACATCCGTTATCGGTGGTGGTTTGCTGATCGGCATGATTGGTTACCACGCATTTGGTCAAATGATGTGGAGCGAATCCTTCTACTACGCAGCGATGATTCTGGCGGGTGAAGGACCACCACAGGATCCGACCGGACTCAGTGACGCGCAGGTGGGACGTCTTCATCTGTTCGCGGGATTCTACGCGTTGTTCAGCGGGGTAACCTTTATCACCATGGTCGGTGTGCTGTTGGCCCCGGTGCTTCACCGTTTCCTGCATCGATTCCACCTGGAGCTGGCAGCGCACGACGAGGAGTAGAGAGGAGGGCACATGACGGCGATAACCGCGGACCCCCTGACCGAAGGCGCTGCTCTTCCTGCCGAAGAGTTGTCGCGCATCGACGCTTACTGGCGTGCGGCCAATTACCTGTCGGTCGGGCAGATTTATCTGCTCGACAATCCACTCTTGCGGGAGCCGCTGAAAGCGGAGCACGTGAAGCCGCGTCTGCTTGGCCACTGGGGGACCACGCCCGGGCTGAATTTCATCTACGCGCACATGAACCGGGTGATCAAGCGCGACGATTTGGACTGCATCTTCATCTGCGGGCCGGGTCACGGCGGGCCGGCGATGGTCGCCAACACTTATCTCGAGGGCACCTACACCGAGATCTATCCTGAGATCTCGCGTGACGCGGATGGAATGCGGAAACTGTTCAAGCAGTTCTCGTTTCCGGGTGGAATTCCGAGCCACGCATCTCCGGAAACTCCGGGATCGATTCACGAAGGCGGGGAGCTGGGGTACGCATTGCTTCACGCCTACGGAGCAGCGTTCGACAATCCGGACCTCCTCGTGTGCTGTGTGATCGGCGACGGTGAAGCGGAGACTGGCGCGCTGGCAACGAGCTGGCACTCCAACAAATTCCTGAATCCAGTTCACGACGGCGCGGTATTGCCGATTCTGCACCTGAACGGATACAAGATCGCGGGCCCCACAGTGCTCGCCCGAATCCCGCGCAGCGAGCTGGCGCAGCTGCTATCGGGTTATGGCTATCGGCCCTACTTCGTGGAAGGAGACGACCCCGCTGATGTACACCATCAGATGGCGTCCACAATCGATGAGATCCTCCACGAAATTCGGAGCATTCAAGCTCACGCACGAACAAACGGTTTCAGCGAACGCCCGCGCTGGCCGATGATGGTGCTGAGCACACCAAAGGGTTGGACGGGTCCGCACGTAGTCGACGGCAAAAAGGTCGAAGGCAGTTTTCGTTCGCACCAGGTACCGATCGCAGAAGTGCGATCGAACCCCGAGCATCTCAGACTGCTCGAAGAATGGATGCGCAGCTATCGGCCAGAAGAGTTATTCGACGAGCAGGGCCGGCTCATATCCGTGCTGGCGGAGCTCGCGCCAGTCGGCAAACGCCGCATGGGTGCAAACCCACACGCGAATGGCGGATTGCTTCTCAAGCCACTCGATGTGCCGGATTTCCGAGACTATGCGGTCGACGTTAAAGCGCCAGGTCGTACAACTGGTGAGGCGACGCGTGCACTCGGCGGTTACCTGCGCGATGTCCTTCGAGTGAACGCTGAAGCGCGGAACTTCCGACTCGTTGGGCCCGATGAAACGAGCTCCAATCGGCTCGATGCCGTCTTCGACGTCACCGGACGCATGTCGACTGAGGAGATTCTGTCGAGCGATGACCACGTATCGCACGACGGGCGCGTGATGGAGATCCTGAGCGAGCATGCCTGTCAGGGCTGGCTGGAGGGATATCTGCTCACCGGGCGTCACGGATTCTTTTCCTGCTACGAAGCGTTCATCCACATCGTCGATTCAATGTTCAATCAGCACGCAAAGTGGCTGAAGGTGACCCGCACGTTGCCGTGGCGCAAACCAATCGCCTCGTTGAACTACCTGCTGACTTCGCACGTCTGGCGCCAGGATCACAACGGATTCAGTCATCAGGATCCCGGCTTCCTGGACCACGTCGTCAACAAGAAGGCGGATGTCATTCGCGTCTATCTACCGCCGGACGCCAACACATTGCTGTCGGTCGCCGACCACTGTCTGCGCAGCAGGAATTACATCAACGTGATCGTGGCTGGGAAACAGCCCGCTCCTCAGTGGCTCGACATCGAATCGGCGATGCGGCATTGCGAGACTGGAATTGGGGTCTGGCACTGGGCAAGCAACGACGATGGCCGCGACCCGGATGTGGTGATGGCGTGCGCCGGTGACGTGCCGACAATGGAAACGCTGGCTGCCGTCGAGCTTTTGCGCGCCAGCATCCCATCGCTCCGCATCCGAGTTGTGAACGTCGTCGATTTGATGTCTTTACAGCCGGCGAGTGAACATCCTCACGGTCTCCCCGATGCAGATTTCGACGCAATCTTCACCAAGGACAAGCCGATCGTCTTCGCGTTTCACGGCTATCCGCTGCTCATCCATCGTCTGACGTATCGTCGGACCAACCATGCCAACCTCCACGTGCGCGGCTATAAGGAGGAAGGCACCACCACCACTCCATTCGATATGGCGGTGGTCAACGACATCGATCGCTATCATCTCGCGCTCGACGTCGTGAAACGTTGCGGGCTGGCGGATAGAGAACGCGGTGCGATAAAGAGTTGGGAGCAGAAACTCGCTGACCATGCCGCGTACATCCGGAAATACGGCGAGGACATGCCGGAGGTGCGCAATTGGCGATGGAATCCCGGTTGATTCTTGTATTCAACGTCGGGTCCTCAACCCTCAAGTACGCCTTGTTCAGGGGTGACGCCGACCGACAAATCGCGCGCGGCGCCATCGAATATTCGCGCCCAGAGGATTGCGGCTCTGCCGCGGCAAGACTGCTGGAGGAATTAGAAAGCAAATCGCAGCTCGGCGAGATCGTCGCAGTCGGACACCGTTTGGTGCACGGCGGTTTGCATCTGCGTCAGCCAGTGCTCATCGACGCAACTGTGCGGCAAGAGTTGAGAACCTCGATTCCGCTTGCACCCGACCATTTGCCGCTCGAGCTGCGGGTCGCGGACGTTGTCTCGAAACACTTACCCGCCTGCCCACAGGTCGCATGCTTCGACACCGCTTTCCACAGTCGAATGCCGTCACGCTCGAGGTTGTTCGGAATTCCGCGCAAACTCTCGGAGGAAGGCATCGTTCGCTACGGATTTCACGGCCTTTCCTGCGAGTACATACTGCACGTGCTGCGAGAGGCTGGACGCCTGCCCGAGAGAATCATTGTCGCTCACCTCGGCAATGGCGCCAGTATCACAGCCATTCGGGACGGCGTATCGATCGACACCAGCATGGGCATGACGCCGACGGGCGGGATGGTGATGAGCAGACGGTCCGGAGATATCGATCCTGGTGCATTGCTCTTCATGATGCGCACGCTCGGATTTTCAGCGGGCGATCTCGAGCAGGCCGTCGACAGGGGAGGCGGCCTCCTTGGCATCTCCGGGCACAGCTCGGACGTCCGTACGCTGCTCGCGAATCGAAAAACCAATTCGCACGCAGCCGATGCGATCGACGTTTTCTGTTATCAGGCGAAGAAGTTCATTGGCGCTTACGCCACCGCGCTGAACGGTCTGGATTTGCTCGTCTTTACCGGCGGTGTAGGCGAGAATGCGGCGGAGATCCGGGCGCAGATATGCGAAGGCCTCGAGTTGCTCGGCGTCGAATTTGATGGCATTCGCAACGGGAAAAGCGCTGAAACGATATCGACTGCCAGAAGCCGCGTCCGTGTCGCAGTCATGAGGACAAATGAAGAAGCGATGATTGCCCGACACGTCCAGGACATTCTTGCCGACGCTCCGATTGGCAAATAAGGGTTTCCCTTATCCCAGGGTAGGCAGAATATCCCTCTAAAGACGCGATAGCCTGACTGATTCAGGTTGCTGAAAATTGCATTGTTGGACATGCAATCAACGCTGCAAGACACCAATCGCCGAAGCGCCCAGCGCGTCTTGGCAGAGCAACAGCTGCTGCTGCTGACGGCGGTAGTGTGTCTGCTATTGCTCGGGGTGTGCGCCGCGAGCCTGCCGGACGACAGCGCTCCCAGGCTGCCCTTCTTTATCGGCGAAAGACTGGCCTACGATGTCACGACCGCTGGGGGCAACAGGATTGGCCAAAGCACAATGTGGATCGAAGGACCGGCGGAAGTTCGCGGCACCAAAACCTACCTGCTCCGCTTCGATTCTCGCGTGCGGCTGGCGCTGTTCACAGGTGTCAGTAACAGCGAGTCATGGTTCGACCCCGTTCGAATCACATCGCTGCGCTACTTCAAGCACGAGAGCAACATCCTCAGTCGTGAAGACGTGGCGGTTGATGTCTTCCCCAATGAGAAGCGGTGGCAGGCGAGGGATGGCGCGAGCGGGAGTAGCCCAAGCGACTCCTCGCTCGATGAGCTCTCATTCATCTTCTTTATTCGAACACTGCCGTTGACGCCGGGCAAAAGCTTCCAGTTCGATCGACACTTCGATGCGACCCGCAATCCGGTGGCGATCACGATGGTCCGACGTGAGGTTACAGCGACTCCGCTTGGCGAACTTCACACCGTGCTGGTCGAGATGCGTGTTCGCGATCCCAAGCACTACGAGGGTGAAGGCATCATCCGAATCAATCTCACTGATGACGCGTGCAGGCTGCCCGCCCGCATCGAAAGCACAATGCCGATCCTTGGCAAGGCGATCATGAGCCTGAGAGCGGAAAACGCTCCGGCGGAGTGCGCGAAGCGCTAGTCTGACAGCAGCCCGATCTTCAACGCAAAATCGACGTAGTCGGAGCGGTGGGTCAGTCCCAGCTTCTCGTTGATACGTTGTTTGTAGGTATCGACGGTCTTGGGACTGATGAAAAGCTTCTCACCAATCTCGGGAGCGCTGAAACCCCGGGCGACGTATCGAAGAACGTTCTGTTCGCGCTCCGTCAACTTCTCGAACTTGGTACGCTCGTCCGCGTGCTCGGCTTTGCGTTGAATACGCTGGGCCAGGGCGCGGGCGGCTGATGGCTGCATGTAAACATCGCCGTGTGCAACTGCCCGGACCGCATCGATCAACTCGCGGTCTGCGGCGCTCTTGACCAGATAGCCGCTGACTCCAGCCTCGAGCAACGGCACCAGGTAAGTATCCTCGGCGTGCATGGTCAGGATGAGGATCTTGCTGCGGGTGTCCTTTGCCTTGAGCTCCTTGGTCGCCTCGGCACCGTCCATCTCACCCATTGAGAGATCCATGACGATCACATCGGGATCGAGTCGTTGCGCGAGGGATATCGCATCTTTGCCGTTGGAGCCTTCGCCAATAACCTTTACGTCTTTCGCTGTACTGAGGACGGCCTTGAGTCCGGCGCGCACTACGGCGTGGTCGTCGACGAGCACTACGGTTATTACGCCATCATCACTCAAGCGGCCTCGCCCTCACCAAGAACCTTCTCTTCCCCAGGTTCCACTTCAAGTTTTGCCCGCGCTATGACGCGGATCCCGCAGTCGGGATTGCTAAGAATATGTAAATCCCCACCGGCTAGTGCGAGGCGTTGCCGCATCCTCGCGAGGACCGAGCTGGCTTTCACTTTTTCCAAAGCCCCGTCGAGACCACATCCATCGTCGCTGACCTCGAGCTCGACCAACCCGGGGCGGGTGGAAAGCGAAACCAGCGCCGTTCCCGCGTCCGCGTGGAGCTCGACGTTCCGCAAAGCCTCCTGCGCTACGCGATAGAGCGTACTAGACAGCGCCGGCGGAATGGGAGCGCCGTTGAGTCTGTTGTCCACTCGCACGTCGATCAGTGATCGCTGACGTGTAAGATCTGCGAGTCCCTGCAAGGCGGCTGGCAAACCCAAATCGTTGGCAACGCGCGGGTGCAGGGACCTCGATACATTCCGAATCTCCTCGAGCGAGTCGCGGAGCATGTCACGCGCGGGTGCGAGGTGTGTCCTCATTTCAGCCATGCTTTGCTGGTTAGCCGCAGCTGCGATCTGAAAACTGGCTGCGGCGAGCGTTTGACCGATCGAGTCGTGAAGATCGCGCGCGACCTGAGCGCGCTCTCTTTCCTGGGCGTAGACGACCTCGGCAGCGAGGTTCGCCATACGCTTCCTGCCAGCCGCCAAACTGTCCAGCATCTCGTTCATCGTACTGGCGAGGTGTGAGAGATCGGGATCAGCGACCAGCGATGCCGGCACTCTCTCTCCGACTCGCCCCAGAGAAACTTTGCGGGCGATACGTTCGAGCTCTTTCACCGGCCTAAGAGCAATCCGGATCAGCGCATAGCTCGCGATCGCAGCGAACGTCAGAGATGCGAACAGGACTGACAGGTCGGCCCATTGAACCTTCCCGCCGTTCACCCGAGAGACGAGTAGCGCTAGTGCACTCGCGAGCACGACAAGGTTCGCGCCGAGCACTTTTTGTTCGAGCGGCACACCCAGGACTGCGCGCAGCCAGCGGGGAACGCGACTGGGAGAGCGCATTGCACGCGCGGGCGTGCGGAGCAGAACCGGGCGGGCCAGAGTCATCTACTTCACCACCAGGGCCGTCACCATGCCGAACATTCCGTGATCGGACTCGGCGTGCGGCAGGATGTGGCAGTGGAACGCCCAGGTGCCCGGGTTGTTACACTTGACGATCACGTCCCAACGCTCGCCAGGCGAGACGTTTAGAGTGTCGCACTTCCAGGGCGCTGGAACGTTCCAGCCGTCCTTGGCAATGATGGTCATGTGCATTCCGTGCAGGTGCATGGGGTGAATCATCATGCCTTCGTTCATGAAGCGAATACGCACCTTCTGGCCGAGCTTCGCGACGATTGGCTCAGTTGCAGGAAAACTCTTGCCGTTGAACGTGTATCCATGCGCGCCGTCGTTCAGCACCATGACGGAGTCGATGTCCGCTTTCTCGATCGGATTGGGATTCTTTGGCTCGATAATGAATGCGCCGAGCATGCCGAGTCCAACCTGGGTCGCCGCATTGTGGTGTGAGTGGTACATGTGCGAGCCTGGGTTCGGCGCGGTGAATTCGTACGTGTAGCTCTGGCCGGGCTTGATCGGTTTCTGGGTGATGAAGGGAACGCCGTCCTGATCGTTCGGCAGCTCGACGCCGTGAAAGTGTACCGCCGTCGATTCGCTGAGCTCGTTCCTGATATTCAGCCGAACGCGATCTCCTTCACGCACACGGATCTGCGGTCCCGGGACTTGGTCGTTGTACGCCCAGGCTTCGACTGTTTGCCCAGGTGCAGTCTCCCACCGAATCTTCTTTGCGGTTATGTCGAAAATCTTTACGCCTTTCTCGATGCGAGGCTTGAGTAGCTGATTGCCTTTACCGGCAGTCTTAGCGGGAAACGCTTTAATGCCCGCCTCGTGCATCTTGTCCATCGCATCCGCGGCAGCGGCGGCGGATATCGGCGCCGGATTCGGGGCCATCGACCCACCGCTATGGTCAGCTTCGTGAACTTTGGCTTGCTGGGCACCAGACGCGTCAGTGCTGCACGCTGCGGCTGCGCCGCCAACAAAGGCGCTCAGTGCCGTCTTACGTATGAAATCGCGACGCGACGTTGGCTGGCCGAGCAGTCCGTCACGGGTGATGTTCTTGGTATGTTCGCTCACGGCAATCCTCTAACGGTTGTCGTACAGTGTCACGCAAAGTACGATTTAGCAGTCAGTGCCTCTGTCGTGAGATAGAGGATTGTTCGCGGCGAAACCGCTACAAGGAATGTCGGGGAACACCTTACATCGATGACTGAGCGAATCACCCACGACATTCTTGCGGAAATCGTCGGCATCGCCGCCGACGCGGTGATTTGCATGGACGACTTTCAACGCATCACCTTCTTTAACAAGGGTGCGGAAAAAATCTTCGGCTGGACGCCGGAGGAAATAGTCGGCCAGCGTGTCGAGATGTTGATGCCCGAACGCTATCGGACCGTTCATGCTCGCCAGGTCGGCGACTTCGGTCGTTCCGGCGTGACCGCACGGCGCATGGGAGAGCGTCGCGAAATCGCGGGCGTGCGCAAGAACGGCGAGGAGTTTCCAGCGGAAGCCGCGATCTCGCAGGTGCATCAGGGCGACGACATCATATACGCGGTGGTCTTACGCGACATTACCTCGCGCAAGCAGTTCGAGAAACGACAGCAGTTTCTGGCAGCCGCTGGAGAGAGACTCGCATCCGCCTTCGGCTCCGGAGAAGTTCTCAATAGCGTTGCCGATCTGGCGGTTCCCGCTCTTGCCAACGGGTGCATCCTGGAGAATCGCGTCGAGGACGGGTTTCGCGCGGGCGCCGTTTGCCATTCCGATCCCGCGATCAACGAGCTACTCAAGAAGATCACTCGTGCCGGCGTGCGAAAACCGCCAGCGGACCACCCGCTTTGGGAAATCCTGCGTAACCGTGCACCAGTGCTATTGCGCTCCGACGCGGCGTCACGGATCGTCGACGCCAGCAGCAATCCCGCTTATATCGCGGCTATGCGCGCGATCAACCCGCAAGCGGCATTGTATCTACCTCTAATTGCGCGTGATCAGCTGATCGGAGTGCTGAGCCTCTTTCGCACCGACCGCAGTTTCGACGTCGAAGATTTGGGGTTTGCTGAGGATCTTGGCCGTCTCGCCGCGCTGGCGCTCGACAACTCTCAGCTGCTCGAAGCCGTGCGCGGCAGCTTGCGGGCGCGTCAGGAAATCGTGGGCGTAGTCTCGCACGATTTGAGGAATCCCGTCGCGGCCGTGAAGATGCTGAGTCGGGCGGTGCTCAATGCCGACAATCAAGACCCCGACGCTACAAAAGAAAACCTGTCGCTGATTGCAGAGGCGGCGGAGCAAATGGACTCATTGATCCGCGATCTCCTGGACGTATCCCGAATCGATGTTGGCCAGCTCCAACTGGCACCAGAAGCCATCGAGCCGGGAGTGCTTCTAGAGGAAGCGTTGAGGACGCTCCGCCCGCTCATTGCCGATCGGAAAGTCGAGCTCGACGTTCAAGTCGAGAAAGGACTACCCGAGGTCCAGGCCGACAGCGAGCGGGTGCAGCAGGTTATCTCGAATCTCGTTGGCAACGCGCTCAAGTTCACTCCGTCCGGCGGCAAGATCACTATCGCCGCGCGTCGTGATGAGACTGAGGTGATTTTTTCAGTCGCGGATACGGGTCGTGGAATCGCCGAAGATCAGCTGCCGAAGGTATTCGATCGCTACTGGCAGTCGACGCGTACCGACAGGCAGGGCGCCGGCCTCGGCCTCGCCATTGCCAAGGGCATTATCGAGGGCCATCGGGGTGAAATCCGGATCGACAGCAAACCCGGTCAGGGTACGCGTGTCGAGTTCAGCCTGCCCAGCTAAAAAGGCGCCTGGGTCGGCACCGGCTCGCGCACTGTTCTCGTGCGCGCCCCGGAGAACGCCCACACGGCGAGTAGCCCTGCGCCGAGTGCCCCGACGAGCGAAAGAGACCGCGAGACTTGCCAGACCCCGATCTGCAAGGGCAGATCGAGAACGTAGCGCCACAGATGCATCAATGCGACGATGACGAAGATGACGCCGGAAACGCGGCAATAGTTGCGATTGTTGTTCATTGTGCCTCCATCCCTCGAGTTTCGGGGCTGGCGCCGGATTTCCGCTGGGCCTCGCGACCGCGAACGTCGCCGACGGCTATGCGAAAGAGAATCTGCCTGAACCCAACCGGATCTTGCTCGGTGAGTGCACCCGGGACGAGTTTGTTAACCAGCTCGGCGGCCTTCGCCCAAACCTCTTCAGCGCGCGGACTGCCGAGGGGGTGGATTCGCCAGAAGCTTCCGTGAATGACGACGCTCCGCCAATCGAAGGTGTCCTTGATTTCATCGATCTCGAACGCGACCCACTGATTGTGCTGGAGCGTCGCGATTTTCTCGCCTTCGGAGGTGCGGCCGTACAGCCAGCCACGCTCGTACACGTAATGAATGGGCTGGATGTCGACGCGATCGTGAAATGCAAAGGCGATGCGACCGACCTTGTTGCGGGAGATGATTTCCTCGATCTCGTCGCGGCGCAGATCACGGAAGACAACTTCACCATGACGCGGAGCCAGCATCGCTTCCGTAGGTGTAGGCTTTCTCGATTCCGGTGATGAACTGGTTTGGTGATTCATATCTGCCTCGCGGACAATCATCGTTCTGCCAAGACGAGCGGCTTTTGCTGCACGCGGTCCAACACCTCGGATTTAGCGCCGCGGTCAGTCGCATGGAAGACCAGGAGCGACGTCGATGACTGTCTCGTTACTTCGTCGGCGACACTGCCGAAAACCAGACGTTTGAAGCCGCCGGCCCCGCTCGTCGCGACTGCCACGAGATCTGCCTTGGTGGTGGTCGCGTAATCCAGGATCGCTCTGGCAACGTCCTCACTCAGCACGACTTCGGTGCGGACGGTAATTCCCTGATTCGCGAGAGTCTCCGCTACGGCTGCGAGATACGCATACGCCTCAGAGATGTCGGCGTCCCACCACGGCAAGCCAGGCTGCATGATCTGCTGCTGCGCGTAGTTCTGCGGCGTCAGCACACGCAACAGGCTCACGGAGGCGCCCAGTTTCGAGGCGAGCGTTGAGACATGCGGCACGATCTGTTCGGCAAGGCTCGATCCGTCCAGCGCAACCACGATGTTTCCAATGGTCTTGAAAGGATCATCGCTCACGAAGAGCGACGGTTTCGCGATCAGCACCGGGATGTCGGCATTGCGGATCAGATAATCGGCGGTACTGCCCAGCGTCATCCGACTGAGTCCGCCGCGCAGATGGCTCGACATCACGATCAGGTCGACCTTGAACCGTTTGGCGTAAGCAAGCAGCGTCGGGTTGACGATACCGTCCTCTAGCGCCGTGATTACACGAATCTCGCCGAGGGCTCTGCACTGAGCGCCGAGTGATTCGAGCTTGCGTAAACGCGCGAGACGCGCTTCTCGCCAATCGTTCTCCGTTATAGTGAGTGGATTCTTTCCGGGAATCGGGTCGACGGCGACCGGCGCCGTCTCAACTCGTACGAGGCGGAGCTCCGCATTGAGCTTTCTGGTCAGTCGCACTGCGAGTGTCAATGCCGGTTTCTCAACGTCCTCGCCGGCCGTGGGTAGCATGATGACTTCGTACATCGTTCCTCCTTTGCTTTGCGGCGTCAGGCTTACGGTCCCCAGCTCGCACGCAAGGCGTTAAAGATCACGGCGACATCGATCCCCTCTTGCAGCAATGCTCCGGCAGTCGGCGGGATGTAGCCGAACGCCGCGAACATCATCGCGATCGCACTGAGTGCCAGACCAGTGACGATGCTTTGGCGTGCGATTCTCATCGAGCGTCGACTGATCGCGACGGCTTCCCCGACCTTGGCAAGGTCATCTACCAGGACCACCACATCGGCGGCCTCGGAAGTGACTCCGCCACCATGACCCGCGAGCGCAACACCGACATCGGCTGCGGTTAACGCCGGGGCGTCGTTGGTCCCATCGCCAACCATCATTACGACGTCGCCGGCGGCGCGATAACGAGAGACAATCGCAGCCTTATCAGCTGGTAGCAGCTCGCCATAGATCTGATCCATTCCAGCCTGCTCACCGACTGCGCGCGCGTTCGCAAGACGGTCGCCCGACAGCAGGACGCGACGCGTGATTCCGAAGTCCTGGAGCTTTTTCAGCAAAGCAGGGAGCTCAGAGCGTAACGCATCTTCGTACTCGATGATGCCAGCGGGCTTACCGTCGAGAAGAACGTACGCTCTCAAACCGGCATCGGAGGTTTCGTAGGGCGCGAAGTGGTCGAGAGAGACCGTCGCCTTGGTCGCCACAAATGCCCGACTGCCGACGACGACGTCCGTGTCATTCACCTGTCCAACTAGCCCCTGTCCGGGAGATTCGCGGTGCTGGGTTGCTTCGGGCAGGGATCCGAACCGACGGACCGCTTCGTCGACCAGAACACGCGCCAACAAGTGACTGGACCCAAACTCGACCGCGCCAGCATACGTCAGAACTTCTCGCTCCGAGAATCCCGGAAGCGTGGTCACAGTTCCTACACTCGGCTTACCGATGGTGAGGGTGCCAGTCTTGTCGAACACGGCAATGCTCGCATCACTCAGATACTCGAGCGCCGCACCGTGACGCATGATGATTTTGCGCCGGGCAGCCCGGTTGATTCCGCCGATGATCGCGACAGGCGTCGCGAGAATGAGCGGGCACGGCGTCGCCACAACGAGCACCGCCAACACAATCAGCCAGGATTGACTGAACGCGTAAGCGAGCGCGCATAGAAACAGCGTGAGGGGCGTGAACCATATGGCGTAACGGTCAGCCAGTCTTTGTAGCGGCGCCTTGGATGCCTGAGCCGAGCGTACGAGCTCGACGATGCGCGAGTATTGGCTCTCGGCTGCTCGGGCAGTAGCCCTGATGCTGAGCACGCCATGCGCGTTGAGCGAGCCGCTCATCACTGCCGCGCCGGCGACGGCGGGAACAGGAATCGCTTCGCCCGTCAGCTGTGAAACATCGATCTCCGAGATACCGCTCAGAACCGTTCCGTCGCACGGAATCAACTCACCGGGGCGGACCAGAAACGTGTCGCCGGGCTGAACCTGATCGACCGGGGCATCGACGAGCCCACGCGTCGACGTGAGCAAGTGTGCGATACGGGGGGCCCTTTTCTCCAGCTCGCTTACCGCCGCCGATGCGCGACGCTCGGCAAACTTCTCCAACGCCTCACCGCCGGTTTGCATGAGCACTATCACCAATCCGGCGAGCGGCTGGTAGATGATCGCCGCGGTCACGATTGACAAACTGGCGATTACGTCCGTAGCGAACGCTCCGCGAAATATCCCACGGATCGTGCGCAGGACAACCGGCAGTCCGGCTCCAACGAGCCCGATCTCCCAGATCACCTTCGCGTATTGACCCTGCCCAACGAAATACCCTTCGACGGCGCCCACGATCAGCATCGCGATCGCAATCACGGGCACGGTGAGATCCATGTCTGGCGACTCGCGCCGGACGGGCGTGCCAGTTACAGTCGGCCGGTTGAACGGAGCGGTCGTGCGGGCGTAAGCGAGGCCAGAGTTGGTGGTCATCTGTCCGCCGATGGAGCCGGAGATTCGGGGACATCAAAAACCAGCAGCGTCTGGCCACCATCATGACCAATGGCGAGGGCGACATCTGCCCCCGTGTGCTTGCTGGCGAGCACCTCGATCGATTTCACCTGCGTGATTCCGCGTTGGAGGTGCGAGCCGCCTGCCTTTCCGTTTCCGAACATCAGCGTTACGCGGTTCGGTTCCTTCTCGAACGTGGCGCCCTGAAAGCGGTAGCCTGACATTTCGGTCTGCGCGCCGATGGCGGTATCGTCGATTTCGAGTCGACTGCGACGGCCGGCATTATTCCGTGAGAATTCCACGAGGACGTGCGACCAGTCCTTTCCACCTACAGTAGCAGCTGTCTCGGGGAGCCCATCCGAGTACTTGAACGCTGCTGCTGCAGGCAGAACAAGGACCGAGCACTTTGCACCGCGGATTAGTTTTGCAACTGTCTGACCGGCAAGCACGCGCGCGATCAAAGATCGACTGTGGCTGCCGGACACAATCAGGTCAGCGCCTAACTCCTCGGCGTAGGCTAGAAGCGTTGGAGCTACCGTGCCGTAGAGTATGCGGTGGCTGATTCGGAATTTCTTGTCCGCATCGAGCCATCGTGTAACGCGGGACAGCTCGGCGGCGATCGCTACCTCGTGAGAGCGGAACCACTTTTCCGGAACGTACTCGTTCCGGCTCCATGGAACACAATGCGCGAGCACCATTGTCGCTTTCTTGTGCGCGAAGTCGAGCGCGAGGCGCGCAGCTTCGATACTTGCTTCGCTGAAGTCCATCGCGACCAGAATGCGACGCGGCTCGCTGTGAAACTCGGATGAGACAGCGAGAACCGGAGTGCTGCTGATGCGAACGAGACGCAACGCCGTTTCACTCCCGAATAACCGGGCCGTGACGCCGTGACCCCCCAGTCCCAGAACGATCAGACTTGCTTCACTCTTCTCGGCGAAGCCGCTGATCCGCGCGGCGGGATTGCCGGTTTCGAGACTTATTGGCCAGTTCTGGTCCCCGCCAAGCGTTACCTGATGTGTGACAGTTGCAACGGCATCGCGCTTGAGGTCATCCTCGATCTCGGAGATCACCTGCACGTCGACGCCGTCAAAAGGAACCGGGACATGGTCGACGACGGTGACGACTTTGACATCTACGCTCCTCCGCTTCGACAAAGCGAGCGTGAATGCAATCGCGGGATCGGACTGTGAAGTGCCGTCAGTCGCAAGAATGATTGTTGGCGATTTGATCTGCGGCGATGGTCGCTCGAATCTGGCTTTCGCTTCCCTTTCGATTACTGGCATTGTTCCTCCTCACACCGCTTGCGCAATGTGGGTACGATCGATGACACCGCGTGAACCACGAACGGTGCGGAGGCGACGGACTGCATCGTCGCGTTGACTTTTTGATTCGACGACACCTTCCAGTCGCAGCCAGCCGTGGTCGATTACAATCTTGAAGCCGCGAGCCGGCAGGCGAGAGGCCGGGGATGCGACACAGTCGTTGATGGGATCGCTCCCGTTTCGCAGCGCCCTGATCGCGGCTCGTGCGAGCTCGGCCGGGAACTGCTCCTGAGTGAGCGGAAGCGCGGTTTCAAGTTCCTGGACGACCGCACCAACGGCCGGGATCTTAAGAATCTCGGTTTCAATCGCATGACGATCGCGAGCAGTTTCCACCGTTCCGCTCAGCACGACGACTCCATCGAATGCCTCGCCGTGGACGTCACCATTCTCCGGGATCCCCAAAGCGGTGATCCTCGCTTGCACCTGATCGCGTAGCTGCGCGTCTTCGTCCGCGGTATCGGCTTCCGAAATGACGTCGGTGCGTAAAGGAAACATTCTCTGACCGCCATAAGGGAACGAGGCTCGACCGGTCAATTCAACGGCCCGGATGCGAAAGAGTTCGTCGCGGAACGGAGTAGGATCGGCGTCAGTAAGTGCGCCAGGAATGAGCTGTTGAATTGCTGTGACCGCGGTGCGATAAACGCTGCGCGGGTGTTTGGCCGAGTCGTTTTGAATCAGGTAAAACGGCCCGCGTACCACTACGCTCCGGCCTTCAAAGAGCTCTCCGTGCTCGTCGACTTCAAATGCGATGCGACGGTTTCGAAGTATTTGCCGCAGCTTCCCGGCCGCCGCTGTTCTCCCGTAGACCCACCCATTCCGATACACGTAGTGGATCGGCAGGATGCTCACACGATCATGCAGAGCGAACGCAATCCTGCCGACGTTGTTGCGCAGCAAGACACTCTCGCATTCCTCACGCGAGAGTGTCTTGAACAACGGTGCTGCTGCTGCGGGTGCGATCGAGGAAAGCATTGAACCAATCCTCAGAAGGCGACCACGCCTTCGACCATGAATCCCTTGAATTGTCCACCGTTGCGGATATCGGTGGTTGGGAAATCGAGGTACTTCTGGGTCACGTACTCCGCTTTGGTGAGGATGTTCGGTGTCATGAACCAGCCACCACCAAACTGCCAACGGTTGACCGTCACATCTGGTGTGCCGACGGTGAGCTGACCCTTCACCGTGTTGTACCGGCCAGCAACGTACACTCGCTGATCGGGCAGGAAGCGATAGACAACTTCGCCGACGTTTTGCTTCCAGGTGCGGTTTTCCGTCTCACCACGCGCACGCCCAGTAGCCTTCTCGATGTTGCCGAAGAGCTCGAGACCTTTGAACTGGACGAACGGGTTCACTACGACTGAGTGAATGCTGTTGGCCAAACCAGGCTGGATCGCACCCGACCACGCCTGCGCCGTCTCGGTGGAGCTGGTGTTCTCCAGCACGTCGTAGTACCTCGAGCCAGCTCTGTCACCACTAAAGAGGGTGTTGTTCACAGAGCTCGCAGTCGCGTACTCGGAGCCAGTCAGTCGGAGCCGGAGGTCGTCGCCAAACTGCTTGTCGAAGCCTGCCTTCATTAGATAGCTCGGCGCGCGCTTGTCGGGGTTGGTGATCATGCCGCGGCTTTCGCCACCCGTCACGCCACCCATGAACAGGAACGGACCGGGGCGGACATAGACTTCGCCACCGACTTCGGTCGTGAATGCATCCATGATGTAGTTGCCGACCAGCGGATTACGGATCGCATTACCGTTATCACTGCGACGGAAGTGTGCATCGCCGTAGTTGATCTCGAAGTGACCAGCGCGGATGGTGACGTACTTCATGATGTCATTGAGAGGCTGCCAATCGATTGGAGAAGCATCGATCAACAGGTAACCATCCTTGACCCAGGTTTCCTGGTGATGGCGCGCTGACGAGTAGATGGTCGTTGCAACGCGGATTCCCTTCGCGAGCTGGCCGTTCAGGTACAGATTGGCCGTCGCGTTGTTCGGTCCATGACCGATCCGAATCAGCTTGTTCGCATCTGTGGTCACACCATTGGTTGTCACCGGTCTTGGGGCCGCAGTGTTGCTGTGATCCAGGCCCTGGAACTGCTGCGTGAACGCGCCACCCCACTGGAGCTTGAATCCGGTGTAAGGAACTGATTCATCTTTCGGCGGCTCGAAGACATTAACGCCTCGCTTGTCTTCGGGACGGTAGTTCTGCATCTCGACCGCAGGCGCCATCGAGAGGAAGCTGCTGGTCTTCTTGACGCCGGCGATTTTCTTCAGTGTGTCTGCCGGAGTGGAATCGGGGAGTGTGATCCCCATCGTTTCCAAAATCTTTGCTGTGTCGACCGAGGCCGGCACTGGCGTCCGTGTTGCCTGCTGCGCAGCGAGACGCGGTACGACGGCAAGCGTCGCGACGGCGGCAGCGAGGGCCAAGTAGTAGTAGCGTTTCATATAAGGCTCCTTGTTTATTAACAACGTTGGATGATCAGTTGGGTTCCTTACTCGCCGTTGATTGCCGCATTGAGCTGCGCAATCAGTTCTGGTCCGGCTTTTAAGTTGAATTTCACTTTCAGCTCATTGCCGACCTTGAGCCGGCCGAACATGAAACTCGGTGGCTCGATTCCGAAGTCGGTCAGCTTGATCGTCTCCTCACCTTCAGCCGTGGCTTTACCTTCAGCGAGACGCGCGGCGTTGATCTTGATGTCGACGGCCTTGTCCTGACCCGCGATCTGAAGCGTCCCCTTCGTGTTCGCGGAGAAGGAGCTCGATGTCGCATCCAACAGGTCGTAGCCCGACATCGTGTACTTGATCATCTGGAACTGATCGGTTTTCAGCGTCTTGTACATGTTGTTGTCGATCGCGCCGCCGCCGCAGGTCAATGTCCTGGCGACGATGTTGACCTTCACGCTCACAAGCGGCTTCGCGACTTTGGTTAGATCCTTGGTGTACGACGGATCGACGTCGACATAGGCGAGGATCTTGTCGGTCTTGCAATGGAATTCATGGAGAGTCGAGGTCCCCTGAATGGTGATCTCGCTTCCGGGTTCCAGACGCAGGCGAATCGCAGATGGGCCTTGCGCCGCCACTGCAGATGCGCCGAGTCCGATAGCCGCTGTCGCCATTAAAAGGGTCTGTCTCATCTTGGTCTCCTGATCTGCGTTGGTATTTCGGTACGCACCCAGGATACGACCGGCAGGAACGGCCAACTGTCGGACTTCGCCTCAAGTTTTCGGCGGATGTTGCTGAACTTTCGGGAGGAATTGCCGTCAGCCAGGGTGGGGATTCCCCTACAAGTCCTGGCTCTTGCTGGCATTCCGGCTGGACTAGCTACAAAAGAAGACGACCTGCCGGCAGCTGATCGGCCTGCGAGCCGGCTGCCACGAGCCAAAAAGGAAAAAACCAAGGAATCGCTTACACCGAATCAGCAATGTGCTGACGTTCTGCTTGAGACGCGGCTCGTATTCTGATCGCACTCGAGGTGCACTCACCTCGCATTAGCTACGACGGAGGATCTCATGTACAACACGATTATGGTTCCGACCGACTGCTCGGGATTCGACCGCGAGGCGATTCGAGTTGCTCTCAGACTCGCGGAAACCACCAAGTCAAAGGTTCACCTGGTGAGGATTTCGGCGAGCGCAGCTCTTTTCGGAATGGCTGCGGGTGATGGTCTCGCGCTTTCCGCAGAAGCGCTGCAACAGGAACTGGATACGGAGCGGGCCGAGCTGCACGCACTCGCCGCGGAATGCCGTATGAATACGACGGCTGACATAACGACGTCGCTCGAGCAGGGCTCGGTTCCCGACGCGCTTGCGGGTTACGCAAATCGTATTCACGCAGATCTGATCGTGATCAGCACCCACGGCCGGCGCGGCTTCGCCAGGTTTTCGCTCGGCAGCGTGACAGATTCTTTGATCCGCCTGACGACAATCCCAGTGCTGGTGGTTAAGCCGCCGCGGAGCTATCTCAACCCGCAGGTCGCTGGCGCATTCAGGCGAATCGTAGTTCCGCTCGATGGCTCTGCGCTCGCCGAGGAGATTCTCCCCCGCATCGCCGGCCTCGCGGATCTGGAAGGCGCCGAGCTGACACTACTATATGTATTGAAGCCGCAGACCTACTCGCAGAAACAGGTTCAGGATCCGCTGCTGCCCTGGTGGGAAAAGGACATCGCTTCCGCGGAAGCGTATCTATTCCCGATGGCCGCCAAGCTCCGTCGGCGCGGTCTCACAGTATCGAGCGACATCGTCATCGGCGAGAACGTTGCCGAGAAGATCGCTGAGTTTGCGCGGTGCGAAAAAGCGGATCTTATCGCGATCGCTACGCACGGCCGCGGAGGACTCTCTCGCCTGATTCACGGCAGTGTCACGGACGCACTCACCAAATCAGCGCGGGCGTCGGTGTTCGTATTCCACCCGACCGTCAAGGAAACATCAACCAGTGCCAAGCCGCTCGCAGAACGTAAGGTCGCGGCGTTCGCTTAGCCAAGCACTGAGGAGAGCTTATGTACAAGACCATAATGGTGCCGACCGATTGCTCCGGCTTTGACCGCGAAGCAATTCGCGTTGCGCTTCGTATCGCTCAAAGAAGCGAAGCCAAACTCAGGCTGGTGCGGGTGCTGACCACGGGCGCGTACTTCGGGGCCGGTGACGGGGTCGACGAAATCCGCGCGACCCCCGCCAATGTAAAACGGGAACGCGACAACGCACTCAGCGAGCTGTATGGGTTGGCTGCGGAGTGTCGGCGTGAAGCGGACGTTGACGTTACCGTGACGCTCGAAACGGGGCCTGTCGCCGATGCGCTGGAAGGATACATGAAGCGCAACGACGTAGACCTTATCGTCATCAGCTCACACGGGCGTGGTGGATTCTCTCGACTCTCATTGGGCAGCGTCGCCGACTCGCTGATCCGGCGCACGACAGTTCCAGTTCTCATCGTCAAACCGGCGGCGAGCTACCTGAACCCCCAGGTGCGCGGCGCGTTCAAACGGATCGTTGTACCACTCGATGGCTCCCCGCTGGCTGAGCAGATCCTGCGGCCGATTGTGACGCTAGCGGTTCTCGAGGATTCCGAAATCGTATTGCTCACCGTGATCAAGCATGCGATCGCGAATCAGAACGCCGACCGGGCCCAAAAGGCTCCGTGGTGGGAGAAGGAGGTTGCCGAAGCAAAGGCGTACCTGGCGAGAATCGCTCAGCGCATTCGTGGAAGCCAGCTGAGTGTTCTAACGGATGTCGTGGTGGGTGATGACGCCGCGGCAGAAATCGCTGCGTACGCGGGAAGAGAAAACGCAGACCTGATCGCCATCGCTACGCACGGTCGTGGTGGCCTGTCACGAGTGCTCAAGGGCAGCGTCGCGGACAACCTGGCCCGCGCAGCGCGGAATTGCGTTCTGGTTTTTCACCCAATTGCAATCGAGCAGAAGCTGCAGTGGTCGGACCCCTCACACATCGAGCAAGTTATCTGAAAAACAAAAAGAAAACGGCGGATACATTGCGCCGTTTTCTTTTGCTTGCTGGTATTCAGGCCTTGGCTGGTATTCAGGCCTTGGCTGTTACGCCCTGGTGAAGCTGCGAGCCCATCCACGCACCAAGCAGTGCTGCCGGAATCACCAGTAACATCGCCACTGCGCTGTACCAGGTTGGCGCATGCCAGAATTGATGAAGAATGCCGATGCCGAAGAACAGCTCGCCGACGATGAAACCGGAAATGGCCTCTTTGGTATTTCGCACACTCACCGTCACCAGCGCACCAAGACTTATGCAGACGAAAGTCCACAGCAGCGCCACCAACTCAGTGCTGTGAGACGCACCGACATATCCCGCAACAATCCTGGTATCCGTGATCTGTGCGAAGGATGCATCACCTGCAAACATCAGCAGTCCAGCAACCGCTAGCCCGAGAACCACGGCAATGAAAGTTCGCATGGCAGACACCATCGTTTAGAGTCGCAATCAAGCTGGTGGTGAATGAATGAAGAATCAGTCAGGGTTACGCGGACTTTGTGTGCGGAAAGTCGCTAACTGCGCGTGCGCTTTGGCCCACGCTCCTTCCGGCATCGGCGGACTGATTTGCATCGCTGCTTGCCCCATGTTGCAGTCGATTGCGAACTAATCAGCCGGGAGGCAGAGATGAAATCAGACTCACAGCTTCAACAAGATGTTCTCGCCGAGCTTAGGTGGGATCCAAGCATCAGCGAGGAGGAAATTGGTGTAGCCGTAAAGGAAGGCGTTGTCACCCTCACGGGATTCGTCGGCAGCTACGCACAGAAGTACGCGGCCGATCGAGTCGCCAGATCCGTAAGCGGAGTGAGAGCAGTTGCGGAAGACCTCAAGATTCGGCTCCCGGGCGACTCCACACGCAGTGACACTGACCTCGCGCATGCGGCAGTCAACGCGCTCAAATGGGACATTCGTGTTCCGAATGACAAGATCAAGGCGACCGTAGAAAATGGCTGGATCGACCTGCGCGGCGACGTCGAGTGGCAATTCCAGAAGTCGGCGGCCGAGACGGCGGTCCGCAATCTTACCGGCGTCAAGGGAGTGGCGAACATGATCGTCGTCAAGCCGAAGAAAGTCTCGGCGTACGAGGTCAGCAACAAAATCAAGGATTCGCTTCGCCGAAATGCCGAGCTCGAGGCGGATCGGATTACAGTCGAAGCGAAGGATGGGACGGTAGTACTGCGCGGAACAGTCCGATCCTTTGCCGAGCGCGAAGAGGCTGAAGGTGCTGCATGGAGGGCCCCTGGCGTCACCAAGGTCGAGGACGGGCTCACGGTAGCGTTCTAGCCAGGCGACGACGCGGTGGTCTCGAAATGAGAACACAGTGTCGGCCCATTTACCGAGGCGGTTCCAACTTTCTCGCTGGAGGACAGATGTCGAATATTCTTGCCGTCGCGGGCTCCAATTCCCGATACGAATTATTGGAAGCTCGCCCCGCTGGTTTCTGGGCGGGATTCTGGCATGGTATCATAGCGCCCATCACTTTTTTCATTGGCCTGTTCACTCCCGGCGTGCGAATGTATGAGACTCACAACGCCGGCCGTTTGTACGATTTTGGCTTCCTGATCGGTGTTCTGGTTGTCTTTGGTGGCACCCAGTCACAGACAGGTACGTGCCGCTGGTCCTGATAGAGAGACTCCGTTGCCAACGACCCCGCACCTGGAAAAGCACTTTACCGCCGGCAACACCGTTCGCGACATCGTCATTGGCATGTCGGACGGGTTGACCGTTCCGTTCGCGCTGGCCGCGGGTCTGACCGGCGCAATCAGCCAGTCGCGGCTAATCATCACCGCCGGGTTCGCCGAGATCGCGGCCGGCTCGATCGCGATGGGACTCGGCGGATATCTCGCCGCGCGCGGTGATGCCGAACATTATGCGAGCGAGCGGAAGCGCGAAGAAGACGAGATCGTCCGAATTCCCGAGGCAGAACAAGCGGAGGTTCGCGAGATATTTCAGACCTACGGCCTGAGCGACGAGGAATCTTCGACCGTGGTGGAATCGCTGCGCCGTCGGCCGAAGAACTGGGTCGATTTCATGATGCGATTCGAGCTTGGCCTGGAGCAGCCCGATCCGAGTCGCGCCTGGAAAAGCGCGCTGACCATCGCGCTCGCCTATGTAGTGGGTGGAATGATTCCACTGAGCGCTTATCTGCTAGTTGGCGATGCTCGAGCAGCGCTGCGGGTCTCGGTCGCGGTCACGCTGCTCGCCCTGGCTCTCTTCGGCGCGATCAAGGGACGATTCACCGGAGTGCCGACGCTTCGCAGCGGTCTGCAGACAACGCTGGTGGGTGGGCTCGCAGCGGGGGCCGCTTTCGCGATCGCGCGTGCCATCGCATGACCGCGAATTCGCCTAGAGCGTCTTTACTCGGGAAACGCTCCAGTAGCCCTGGGCGCGCATGCTGATCTGATCACTTCCTTGTGTACTGAAGGTTCCTTCAATCGTACGCCCGTCTTTGAAAATACCACGGAAGGTCGTGATCACGCGGCAATAGCACTCAGGGTCCTGATAAGGATCCAGCATGCCGACCACCAGGTTGCCATCCTTCCGCACAAAATGAATGGTCAGCAGCTCGCGAACGCTCCCGAGCGCAGGATAACCGACAACCTGATTTTGGAGCGGTACCGTGGACCGCGCTGGGGTCTTTGGAATCATCATTACGTCCCCGAACGCGGATGCTTCGCCCGGCTGCAGACTGAAAGTGATGTTTCCACTTCTTCCCGTTTCGTCGCTGTGATACTCCCCGGCCCATCTTCCAACCAGCGCGGAGACATCAAAATCGGTAGCTGAGACTTCTACCGGTGAATACCTGCGTGCAGAGCACGAAAGGCTAGTGAGGACGACGACGGCGGCGGTGAATCCCTTGAGTACTCGCATTTCCCTACCCTCCCGCTTCGAACTGCCAAAACTTCAGCCGAACACGAACGTCGTCGTGCGCAGCCGGTGCTCGGCAACGGCCTTGGCGACATCGGTTGTGGTAATTATTCCGACGAGCTTTGAACCATCCATCACCAGCACACGGTGAATCTGATTGTGTCGCATGAAGTCAGCGGCCTGTTCGACCGTGCAGGTTGGCGCAAGCGACTTCAGCTCTCGGGTCATCAGCTCGGAGACCGTCACCTGTTCCAGAGATGTGCGACGGCGTCGTAAAGAATCCGATGGTGGACCTTCATTCAAATCCGCCAGATAGCTGAGCAAGTCGGCAGCTGAAAACACTCCGACGACTTTGTCACCACGAAGAACAGGTACACCGCCGACATGGTTGTCCGCGAGGATTGAAATCGCCTCGCGTAATGTCATGTCGGGAGTCGCGGTGGCGACGTCGGTTGTCATGATATCGGTGACTCTTAACATCGTCCCTCCCGGAAGCTCGAAATTCATACTGCCTCCCGAAGTGCCGGCGGAGCGATCAGCATCGACCATCGCCCATCGCGCACCAGTTTGCGGCTGACGCTTCCGAGCAGCAGTCGCGTGATCAGGCGATGCCGCTGACTGGCGATCGCAATCATGTCTGGATTGATCTGTTCGGCGGCGGCGAGCAGCTCGGTCCCCGGATCTCCCTCCCGTGTCACAAGTCTCACCTGGATCGACTTCCCGGGTTTGATCTCATCGGCAAGACGCTCGAACGAACGTTCGATTCCTTCGCGTTGAACCATCGCAGCCCCCTCGTCGCCCTCCTCGATGACGGGTGTGGGGAGCGCAACATGCACGACGGCAATAGTGCCTCCCGGGTCGACGAGGTTTGCCGCGAGATGCGCAGCTTCCCAGCTCGCTTTGCCGAAGTCGGTCGCAACCATGACCAGTCGCGGGAGCTTAAGCGTGTCCGGCCGCACACCGAGCACGGGCATCGAAGCTTTGGACATCACCCGCGTCGCCGTGTTTTCACCAAGCGCCTGGGCGAGCTTGCCGTGATGGTGAATTCCCATCACCACCAAGTCGGCTTCTTCCTGCTCGGCTTCATAGATGATTGTCGAGGGGGGATCGCCGACGATACTCTTGACCGGCCACGGAGGTGCACTACCCAGTGTCTCGCGCATGATGTAGCTGATAATGTTTTCCTGCTGTTGATAGAATTCGGCGCCGAGTGCTGCCTGTGCGTACAGGATCGTCGTGTCGGCAGCGTTCGCGCCTGGCACTGGAGCCATCAGCTCCAGCGTGCGCAGCACCGTTGGTTCGGCACCGCGATGTGCCAGCGCAGCGGTGAACTGAATCGCTGCTGTCGCGTTGTCGTCATTGTCGATCGCCAGCAGCAGCTTGTACGCGACGCCGGGCACGAACAGATCGCGGTGCGACGAACTCGTCGCGACGCTCGTCGGCGAAATCATCTCTCGGATTTCGGTCGTCATTGGTATCTCCTTATGCGCGGGCGGTCCGCCCATGGGATGAGGGCAAGACGTCGCGGAATGACACGCGGCTCACATCGCTCGGGTTTGCATTCGTCAGCGGGTGTGAGAACGCCGCAATAGTCTCCGCGCAGCGCCGCGAGTATTTCATCTTCCGCGATCTCCGCCGGCGATCGGTGGCTATGGCGGGGTGGGCCATCAGCGTAGTATCCCATGCGTGCTAAACTGCCTTTAGTGAGGAACGAAATCCGTAATCAATCCGCTGTTCTTTTGTGCGACATTCCCTGAGACTTCGCCTCAGTGCTCTGATTCGCCGCCGCCGTTTACTCCTGCTGCGGGTGATCCGGAACCGCGAATCTCGCTGTGACGGATCTGGCCACCGAGGTTGGCGGTCCAACCCATCGCCGCCGACAGCAGAACCATTCCGATCAGTCCGGCTGCGCCGACCCAACGCGGGATCTCCTTTCGCCGGAACATGAGAAGAGCAATCAATGCGAGAGCTGCTAGAGTTCCGGCGCCGATCGTCGCCAGCTCAGCCATTTCTTCGTGCCTTTCGATGCTCCGTTCGGTAATGCCGACGAGCTTCTCGACACTGTCAGCAGCGGGGTCGCCTGTCAGGTAAACGACTGTCGCCGCGGCGCCCAGGCCCACTACGAACCACAATGCAAATCGCAGCGAGACAGATCTGCGGTACATCGTGCCGGCGAAAAGGATGAGCGCAAACAGACTGCCCAGGACGGGCAAGTGATTAGTAAGCAGATGAAAGTGTACAACGTTCATAAAAACTCCTGTCACGCCTTAGGGATGGACAGAATCGACCGCTTGGTTCGTAGGGTAAAGTCACCGCTGGGTGTCGATTGAGCAGTCAGGAAACAGAGGATCGTTTGAGAGGGAAACTCTCGCACGGGAATTCCTGACAAATTCCTGGGGCGAAAGAGTACAGACTTTCGCGGATGCGCTAGCGAGTATGCCTTAGCTCAAACGAAGGATGAACCGTGGCAAAACCAACGACGGTTAACACTGCCGTATTGCCGCAAGCTTTCCGCGAAGCTTTGCAGGCCGACCTGGCAGAGCAGCACAATGCAACGACCGCCGAGCCATCGCGGTGGACGACGCTACGCGATGCGGTGGCGGTATGTACGCGACAAATGCGGACGCACGGGTACTATCCCGAGCAGGTTCTCGTCGCGATCAAATCTGCAGTGTGCGACGCCGCGATTACTGTGGTGGAGGAAGATCTCGTAACGGAGATCGTTCACGACGCCGCTCAGTCGTGCATCAGAGCCTATTTCGAGCCGGACATCGATCAAAGAGTTTCCGTGGACGGGCCGCCGCAGGGTGTGAGGGTCCCGACGGGAGTCGAGACACCTGGCACCACCCAGTCGCGAAGTTCGCTGGGCGTCGTTCGCGGATTCGGTGCGCCAGTCCCGCTATGACGCGAGGAAAGTACTCTCGAGTTGCGACGATTCGGCCCGCTGCTTGATCCCGACCAGCATGCCGCGCTCCATGATGAGGTGAGCCGGCTCGTAAACCAGTACTCGAAATGGCGCCTCGAGCACGCCGGCGAAACTCGGCGTGCCCAAGCCGCGGGTTCTGATAAGCATCCGCGTTTTGTTGTCGATCGTTGGCAACACCACAAAGGCCCCCCAGCCTTCCAGCACCAGGGCCTCTCCCGGAACGACCGTGAGCACCTTGCAGCCGAGTCTGCTGCCGAACACTCCGCCGAGATAATTCTCTGGAACGGTCGGGACTAACTCGCCGACCTGCCTCTGCTGCCAGTTGGGAATGATTCGATTGGCGTTGGTAATCTTCGCTCCGACGGCATTCTCGAGCTTCGTATAACTGTAGAAGCCGCCGCGATCCTGACCGATCTGAATCAGCCAGGGCCAGACAATCTCGGGCGGCGCATCGATCGTTATGCCGTGATCTATCCTGTAGTGCGCTACCGGAACGAACTCATCTCCCGGCAGCGTGCTCGCGCGCTCTACGGCGCTCGTCCCCCACTGCAGGTTCCACGGACGCAGTGCCAACACTACCGCGACGTAAAGCAGAAACATCCAGCTGACGATGATCCCTGTCAGCCGCCAGACCCTGTGACGAGAAACCACAGCGGTGTTTTCCGGCGTCGCGTCTCGAGAATAGGCGACCACGCTCAGCGCCATGAAGTCGACGGTGAGGCCGAGCACCAGCACCACGCCGGGCGTCAAAATCAAAAGCATCAACGATGATACGGCGCTGATGATCGTGAGCGGCCGCCAGAACTCCTTTAGACCGCTGACCCCTAGTGCGCCAAATCCGGCGGCGAGAAAGCCAACCATCGAGAGCTCCCACAGCGAAATCGGAAGCCACCAGCGGCCGGTTTCGCCCGCCCAGATGCCGATTCCCGCGTGAGCCAAACCGTGAAATAGGAGAAGCACGCCAACGATCTTTTGCTGTCGTGCAGAGAGCGTAAATGTCGAGCGTTCGCGAAGTGCGTCGCGCGAGAGAAGGATCGGAGAGGCAGTCATCGGTCACCCGCAAAAGAAGACGTTGCGAAGTTCGCAGCGAGCGACGAGCGGAAGTATCGGGAGAGTTACTTCCCCTGTGTAAGGGTGAGACTTACACAGGTGGGCAATGAGCTCGTCACGGGTTGCTTCAACCGTGGTTTTGGATTCGGTTGAGTGTCGTTGCTTTGATTTCCTCTCGGGCAACTGTCGGGGTCGACCTGACCGGCCGCGCGACATGCATGAGGCCCAGGTGGTCCCGCGCTCGATCCAGCGCATCGTCAATGTTGCCGAACAGATTTTCTTCACCGATTTCCGCCAGCATCTCTGAGCGTACGAGGGCGAACATCGGCTGAGCGTGGACGTCGGAGAGGAGTAACAGCGTGCCGTCCTTGCGCGAGCGCGTCGACAAGTCCTGCAGTGCGTGAATGCCCGTGGCATCAATGGCCGGCACGTCGCGCATACGAATGATCAGCACCCGCGGCTTGCCAGCGACAGTACCCAGAGTATCGCGGAATTGCTCGGCGGCTCCAAAGAAAAATGGGCCGTTGATCTCGAAGACCTCGACACCGTTGGGCACACTGCGGTCCCGTACCGCATTTGGGTCGTCGCTGTCGTCCCAGCCTTCGTCAGCGATCTCGCGGGTCACCATGCTGATGTTCGTGACTTCCGCCATGCGATGCATGAACAGGAAAGCGGCGAGCACCATACCGACTTCAATGGCCACCGTAAGATCCACGAGGACGGTCAGCGAAAATGTCGCCAGTAAAACAAGCACATCGCTCTTTGGCGCAGTCAGTTCACTGCGGAACGTCCGCCATTCACTCATATGGTATGAGACCACGACCAGAATCGCCGCCAGCGTCGCCATCGGGATCAGCGCGGCCCAACGGCCGAAAGCGAGCGTTATCAAAAGAAGAGTCAGCGCGTGGATCATGCCCGCAACGGGGGTGCGTCCGCCATTTTTCACATTGGTGGCAGTTCGAGCGATGGCGCCGGTGGCGGGAATGCCACCAAACAAAGGCGACGCGATGTTGGCCACGCCCTGTGCAACCAGCTCCATGTTCGATCGGTGACGGCCACCGATCATGCCGTCCGACACAACCGCGGACAGCAGCGACTCCACTGCTCCGAGAAGCGCAATTGTAAATGCAGGCATCCGGAGCAGCCTGAGTTGATCGAAGGTGACGTGAGGCAGTACCGGGTGCGGCAGCGATGCGCTGATGGCGCCGAATCGCGTGCCAATTGTGTCGACGGGTACGTGCAGCGCTCGGGCGGCTACGGTCGTCACGATCAGCGCGACAAACGGACCCGGAATGCGACGACTCACTCGCGGCCAGAAAATCATGATCGCGAGCGCAACGAGCGCGATTCCTACGGTTGCGCCGTCAATCGATCCGAGGTGCTGAACGAGTATCTGCCACTTCGGAATGAAATCCGCCGGAAGCTTCCCGATTCCCAGCCCGAGCAAGTCATTTACCTGACTACTGAAGATGATGACCGCGATTCCGCTCGTGAAGCCGACGACAACTGGATGCGGAATGAACTTGATGGCCGCGCCGAGTTTCGCGACGCCAAAAATCACGAGAATGACTCCCGCCATCATCGTCGCGACCGTGAGTCCATCGAGCCCATAGCGCTGCACGATGCCGTAGACGATCACCACGAACGCGCCAGTCGGCCCTCCGATCTGAACGCGCGAGCCACCGAGCGCCGAGATCAGGAAGCCCGCGACGATAGCCGTGTAGAGACCGCGGTCTGGCGTTACTCCACTGGCGATTGCAAACGCGATCGCAAGCGGCAACGCAACAATGCCGACGATGACGCCAGCTACCACATCGGCCGCGAACTGCGACCGGTTGTAGGTCTTGAGCGTGGTCAGGGATTTTGGGACTAGCACAGCTGCTCGAAGAACATCGTTGGTTCAATGCCGCCAAGCTGTGACGCCTGGAGCAACTCTTCGATACTTTCGGCGAACAACTGCTGCTTGCCCGGCGCTAGCGACAGCAAGCCGGCGAGGATTCTCTCCTGTGGAGTTTCCGGGGCGCTCGCAAGAACGGCGTGCCCGCGATTGGTTGGCTCGAGCTCGGTGCGACGGTGATCGCTCGCGGTGACGTTCCTCGATACCAGCCCGGCATCGACCAACTTCGACACGACCTCGGAGATCGAGCTCTGCGTAGTCAAGGTCGAAGCGGCCAGATCGCTCAGCGACTGACCGCTTCGACGTGAGAGTTGTCGCAGCGCGAACAGCTGCGCTGAGCTGACACCAGTTGCGCGCTGAATCGCGGAATTGCCTAATCGGAGACCTCGAACCAGTTTGCGCAAACCGTCCATCGCCCGCGCAGCATCCGATTTGCGAGCCACCGGTGTCCTTATCACCTAGTGGTCCATATGCGCGTTCTTCGGCGAGCCGACCTGGATCATTCCGACTGCGCCTTTCTCGGCGTCGGCGAAGCTATGTGTCACGAAGGCATAAAGACCTTCCCCACTCGCATCCTTGTCGAACACCGTTTCGAACACCACACCACCACCGGCCGGCACATGATACGTCTGTACATCTTCCAGCGCGTGCTCAGGCTTGCCGTCCGGATACACACGGTCGAAGATCGCACCGACGATATGGAAGTCGCTCTCGAAATTCGGACCGGCGTTGACGACGAAGAATCGTACTCTGTCCCCGACATCTACCTTCAGCATGTTCTCCTTGTACTGGAAGGCGCGGCCATTGAAAACCACCTGACTCGCGTTCTTGGCCTGCTCCGCACTCCAGTCCGGCGTCGCTGGAAGCAGAACACCAACCTTGGTCGAGTCACCGGGCTTCGTATAGAACTCGCTTTGTACCAGCACGAATTCCTTGTCCGCCTTGGTCCCCCAACCATCTTTTGGATCGACGATGAAGGGGAAATACATGCCCTGCATCAGGTGCATGGTGACCGGGGGTGTGCCGCAGTGGACCATGAAGGCACCCGCGTCGCGCGCGGTGAACTCGAATTGGACCGAGTCCTTCGGCATGATCATCCGATAGGCTTTATTTGCTGGAATTCTCGCCGCGTGAAAGTCGATCGAATGCGGCATCGGCGAGTTGTTGACGACGGTCACGCGAACGAGGTCGCCGACTCGAACGTGAATTACCGGACCGGGCACCGTGCCACCAAAGGTCCAGCCCTGATACGCAACGCCTTTGGCGATTTCGAGCGTCGCGTCCTTGATTGGAATGCGGAATTCCTTGATCGGCGCATCTTCGACCGGGGCAAGACGGGCATCGTACGCCGGAGCTGTGGCGCGAATGACTTTGTCGAAATCGACGCGCACGACTCGATCGCTGCGACGGCCTGCTGTGAAAGCGAATGAGCCGGCAATTACTGCCAGGCCTGCAATGGAGGGGATCACGACTTTATTGATCAGCATTTTGGTCTCCGATTGGTTTGGTTCCTACGGAGTTCAAAATGCTTCGGACCCGAAGCTTTTTTAGTCAGAAAAGAGTGGATTCTGGCTAGGGGAATGGGCGCCAGCATGTAGGAGAAATGCCTACACTGACACCCGAGCGACTTAGCTCAGGGCCTCAATCCGACGCCTAGAGCTTCTTCGTCCTCGTCACCTTCCACCGACCACGAATGATGTCAGTGCCCGGCTTCGCACGGACCGTCGTGTAATCGCCTTCGATCGTAGTGGGATTGGTGAACGTGCCCTGGAAGTTGGTCGTGACGGTGCAATCGCAATCCGCCTCGTGATATGGGTCGAGCGCGCCGTTAACGCTGCCGCCTTCCTTGCGCAGGAAATGGATCTTGAGGACGGTGCGATCGGGAACGTTGGCCATCATCTCGCGCTCTTCGGGCGTCAGCAAGGAATCCGGCTTTTGAAAGAGCACGACGTTGCCCGATGCGGCTGACTCACCCGCGCGCAGGGTGAACGCGATCGTCCCGGTGCGGCCGGGCTGACTGCTGATGAAGTTTCCGCGCCACTGGCCGACGAGCGGATCCAGATCGAAGTCGCTCGACCTGAGCTCGATGCCCGGCGTGCTGCGGCCGGCGCACGCAGTCGACACCGTCGCTACCAGTATCAGCGTTAACGCAACTGCGCGGTTCATTGTCGCTCCGGTCGAAGGCCCAAACCAGAGATTGGCAGTATTTCAGCTCTGTTTCAAGCCGCCGCGTCGGGCGACTTGATCGTCGCCGGCACTGACTTGAATCCCTTGCGCTCCATCGCGCCCCAGTCCTTTCTGCCGCGAATGAACTTCCAGAGTCCGCGCAGTCGCCACCATACCGTGAGTTGGCGATAGCCCATGTTCTCGAGTAATGCCCACGAGAACAGCAGAGCGCGATCGCGGAAGGTGTTATAGCGATGGAAGCTCAGGTCCTCGAGGATCAGCGTGAATGCGGTTAGCGCGGTTCCCAAGCCATACGCGGTTAGATAGAACAATCCGGCGAAGGTCCAGTCGACGACGCCGAAAACAAGCCCGAACGCCAATCCAATCAGACCAATCGCCTCGATGACCGGCGCGAGCAGCTCCACGAAAGCGTAGTACGGATACACTACCAGCCCCGTCACGCCGTACCGCGGATTGAGAAGCATCCCCCGATGTCGCCAGAGCACGTCAGCCAATCCGCGGTGCCAGCGGTCGCGCTGACGACCCAAGACCTTTCTGCTCTCCGGGACTTCGGTCCACGCCACAGGATCGGGAACGAAGGCGATCTTGCCCGGTCCGCCATTCTCGTACGACAAGCGCTTCAGTCGAACGACGAGCTCCATGTCCTCACCAACGGTGTCGTGGAGATAGCCGCCGGCGTTGAGAACCGCCTCGCGTTGAAACAGACCGAACGCGCCGGAGATGATGATGTTGCCGCCCAATCTGTTCCAGCCGAGTCGGCCGAACAGGAAAGCGCGCAGATATTCCACAACCTGGACGCCCGCCAGCAGATTGGTCGGCACCGCGGTCTTCTCGACTCGGCCGTGCTTCACCTGCGAGCCGTTGACGACACGAATCGTTCCACCGGTCGCCACGACATCGGTCGCATACAAAAATGGCCGCACCATCCGCTGCAATCCGTCCTGCTCGATCAGCGTGTCAGCGTCCATCGCGCACACCAGCTCACCGCGCGCGAAACTGAGTCCGACGTTGAGTGCGTCCGCCTTACCTCCGTTTTCCTTGTCGACGACGACGAGTCCGGGATAAGTGGAGGATCGATAGAGTGTGCGGACCGGCTTCGTCTGGATCTTTCGCTCGTAAATCGTTTTGACCGGCACCAGGTCGAACTTCTCGATCAGCACCTGCACCGTCTTGTCTTTCGATCCGTCGCTGATGACGATGATTTCGAGACTCGGATAGTGCAGTGCTAACAGCGCGCGCAGGCTCACCTCGATCGTCGCTTCTTCGTTGTACGCTGGCGCTAGAATCGAAATCGTCGGCGAGAGTGTCGAGCTGAGGAGGAGGTGCCGGCTTTCGTCGGCAATTAACAGCATGTGACGACGCAGCTCGAGCAGTGAGCTGACGAGCAGAATCAGATACCAGCCATTCACCCCGAGGAAATAGAGGAGAACGGCGAACTGTCCCTTGATCAGGAAGTCGTTGACGAGGGAAGCGACGTGTACGCTCATCCTGCCGCCGCCTCCGGGAGCTCCAGTACCTGCTCTGCCATATCCGCGGCGAAGCGATCGTCGCCTTTGAGCGCGCGGCGCAAAAACAAGGTGCCGGCTGCACCGAGTCCGCGCAGCGCGAGCCCGGCTTCACGTCGCACGCGCCAACGCTGATCTCGCAGTCCTTCGGCGAGCAGCGTTCCCGCCTGCCAGTAGCGCATTCTTCCCAGCGCACTGGCCGCGCCCGCTCTCACGTTGGCCTCGCTATCGCCGAGCATCTCCATGAGACGAGCGCCAGCCTCAGCGCCCGCGATGCCGCCGAGCAATTTCGCCGCTGCCTCCCGCACGCCCGGATCTTCAGATCGCGAGTGTCGCAGCGCGGACGAAAGGAATGCTGGCACCGCAACCGATTCCGCGACACGAAGTCCGGCCTCCGCCGAGCGACCAGAATGCGTCTCGAGAAACGCCGCCAGCGGGCCGACGATGACGTTGCCCATGCGAAGCAGCGCATTTTGCACCGCGAATCTCGCCTGGGTCGCTGGGTCTGCGAGCAGCTCGAGCATCGACGAAATCGTTTCGACCGACGGTTGGTTCGCCGCCCACTCCGCTGCTTGCGCGCGGACCGCGGGATGCGGATCCGCGAGCAGAGTCTGCACCAGCGGATCGGCTACGCCCAGTCGGGAGAGGATGCGCGCGCCACGCAGCCGTCGTGTCCACCAACGATGAACGCACAGCTTGCGCGCACGATCGACGACTCCGACCTGCTGCGCAACGAAACTCAGGCGCTCCTTACCGGCTCCGCTGACGCTGCGCGAGATCTCGAGAAACGTGATCGTCTGCACGTCGGGCGGCATCGCCTTCAGCACGTCGACGTCTTCGAGGCTGACGTGACCACGGTTAACCAGTCGAGCGAGTGCCTCGTGACCTGATTTGGAGAGTCGCTTTATGCGCCCCGCGGTAAAATGCAGCCAAAGTCCGTGCAAAAAGAAAAGACCGACGGCCAGCGCAAGCAGGCCGACTTCGATCAGCATGATCACGTTGAGCAGATGCTCGTTCACCATACCTGAGTCTGTTTTAGAGCTGCGCGGACCTTGTGCATCAACACCGGGACGCTGAACGGCTTCGTGATGTGATCTGTTGCTCCCATCTCGAGCGCCGTCAAGACATCGCGCTCACCAGTGCGCGCAGTGAGCATGATGACGTTGCTCAACTTGCTGATTGGTCCCGCCTTGAGCCGTCTCAGGACTTCAATTCCGTTGAGCGCAGGAAGATCGACGTCGAGCAGGATCATCGATGCCTGTACCTCGGGCGAATTCCCGGAGAGCGCAGTGACTGCCGTTTCACCGTCCCCATAGGTCGCGACGCGCATGCTCCGACTCTCCATCGCGTGCTGCAGCAATGCGACCAGCACCGGATCGTCGTCAATAATTGCGACGTCTACGCGACGAGTCATCGGACCGGTTGGCTTGACGCCGGACACGCCGACCGGCGTGCCGCCAACCTCTCTCGCTTTCTCCATCGCCTTGATTGCTTCCCCACGCAGCTCGGCGACGTTGTCGCCATCGGTCTGATACTGTGCGACGCCGCCGCTGCAGGAGACGTGTACGCGTCGCCCATCTTCGGTGAGAAAATTCAGCTCGGCGACTTTGCCGCAAACCTGGGTGAGCTTGACCGCAGCGGCGTCTTTCGGGCTACCGTACATGCCGATCACGAAATCGGGCCCACCCCACCAGCCAGGAACGTCTTCCGCACGGAAAGTCTTGGGCAGCAGGGCGCCGATTCCGCGCAGCACACTGTCGGTGAGTGCGCGGCCGAAATTCTGCGACAGATTTGCGAACGCATCGATCTGCAGCACCGCGATGGAATACGGATCCGATTTCCGTCGCGCCAGCCGAAGGAAGCGATCCATCAACTCGGTCGCCTTGTTCGACACGGCGAGCCCGGTCAGCGGATCCGTCTCGACAGGTGCCTTGCGTGCCTTTACTCCGGTGAGCCGGCTCTCGATGCGCATCATCAGCTCGGCGGGTACGAAAGGCTTGCCGACATAATCGTCGGCGCCGGCGCTGAAGACTCGATGGACGCTTGCCTGATCGGTATGACCGCTGAGGAAAATCACCGGCAGCTCACTCCAGCGCCGATCGTTGCGAATCACACGACAGAGCTCGACACCGCTCATCTTCGGCATCTCCAGATCGAGCAGCACCAGATTTGGCTTCGCTTCCTCGATCACCGACCAGAATTTGAGCGGGTCGTTGAGCGCAGTCACCACGAGTCCGCGACGGCTGAGCAGAGAGGAGAGTCCGCGCGTAACGAGCTGCTCGTCGTCGACGACGAGAATCCGCTTGCCCTCAAGCTGCGCTTCCTCGAGAGCGGCGGCGATGTGGGGCGGCGTAAGTCGCGCCCCATCGCCGGAGCTCGGCACGGGCGGAGTGGGTTGGCCGGCAAGATGTTGCCGTAGCGCGAGGAGCTGCTCGGACACCCCGAGTCCATCAACCGCGGACAGTGAGCCACTGCTCAACCGCTCGGCAAGCTCGCGGGCAACGCCGACTGCCTTTGGGAAGCCAAATCGGGTCGCAACTTCCGCGAGGGCGAGGGCTTCCTGCGCCGCCGACGACTTTTCTTCATCAGTCAGCTTGTTGTCGAGCAGAGCGATCGCAGCGTCGTCGAGCTTGTCGATCTTCTGGAAGGTACCTGGCTTGGCCCGATCCCAGGCAGCGAATACCGCGGACGCGATGTGCTCGGCATGCGACGCTAGCGCCGGAAGCAGCTCTACGCCCGCCATCTTCGCCAGCTCGCGGAGCATCTCCTCAGTATCGACGGGCACGAGGAAGAAGCGATCGATAGGAATATCCTTGAGCGCACTGAGGGCATTTTCTGCCTGCTGCATCGCAACGAGAAAGGCAACGCGCATCTCATCGCTCGCATCATCGGCGCGCCGAGCGACGTAAATCGCGTCTTCGGTGGGGAGAGCGTCGCTGAGGATTACCAGCCGCGCTTCACCATGGGCGGCCGCTCGCCCCATCTGCTGGGCGTTGTCGAACTCGTTGATGGTGACGTCGCGGAGTCGGAGGCCGATCTCGCGGACCATTTCCGCGGGCAATCCCGCCACCAGGACTTTGACGGGTGCTGCCATGGCTTTACCCGACTGTGGGAATTGCGACGCGGAGCGAGGAAAGGGTCATAGCAGAGGGAAGAGTAAAAACCCCCGCAGGTAACAACACTATAGTATCAGGCCGGCGGGTTCTCCTTGGATAGCGCAATGACAGCGTTCCACTCGGCGGGCCCGACTTTCTGGACTGACAGCCGGTTGCCCTTCTGGAGTAACGGCATGTGCTGGAGCTCCGGCCGCATCCGCATCTCAGCCAGGGTTACCGGCCGCTGGAGCTTCTCCACCGCCCGGATGTCCACCATCGACCACTGGGATTCCCCGCTCTTGCTCCGCGGGTCGTAGTGGGGATCCTTGGGATCGGTTGCAGTAGAGTCGGGGTAGCCCTCGCGAACGACCTCGGCGATGCCGATGATGCCAGGACTATCACCGCCCGAGTGGTAAAAGAACGCGAGGTCGCCTTTTTTCATCTCGTCGCGCATGTAGTTGCGCGCCTGAAAATTCCGCACGCCATCCCAATGAGTGGTGCGGTTGGGAGTGTTCCAGAAATCGTCCCAGGAAAACGTGTCGGCGTCGGACTTGAGAAGCCAGTATTGCCGGTCTTTGTGGGTGCCTTGGGTAACCTTTGCCATTCGGTGCAACGCCTCCATTGATAGGCGACAGTGGAACCTAAGTGTCGATAGACCGTAGATTGAGATACATCATAACCACCAACTCCAGCAGGTTAGCATCTATGGATCGCCACCGCTTCCGGGCGCGCCTTGCACCCGTCGTTTCTCTATGTGTTATCGCCGCCGGTGCGACAGCGCAAACTGCTCCCAATCCGACACTCACTTATCCGGCCGCGCCGAAGGGAAGCCAGGTCGATGTTTATCATGGTGTCAGCATCGCCGACCCATATCGATCACTGGAAGATGTAGATGCGCCAGCGACAACGGCTTGGGTGGCAGCGGAAAACAGGCTTACCGATTCCTTTCTGGCATCGATCCCCGAGCGGACGGCGATCAAGAATCGATTGACGAAGCTTTGGAACTACGAGCGGTATTCGGCGCCATTCAAGGAGAACGATCACTACTTCTACTTTCAGAATACGGGCCTGCAGAATCAGAGCGTGCTGTTCGTGCAGGACGGCCGCGACGAGCGACCGAGAGTATTGCTCGATCCGAATGTGCTGTCACCGGATGGGACGGTCGCACTGAGCGAGACCGCGGCTTCCGACGACGCCCACTATCTCGCGTATGCGTTGTCGACCAGCGGGTCTGACTGGCAGGAGATTCACGTTCGCGACGTCACGACTGGTCGCGATCTGTCCGACGTGGTGAAGTGGGTGAAGTTCTCCAACATCGCATGGACTCACGACAATCGCGGCTTTTTCTATTCGCGATACGACGAGCCGACGTCGGGCAACAAGATGACCAACGCCAACAAGAACCATAAGCTGTACTACCATCGCGTTGGTCAGCCGCAGTCGCGTGACGAGCTGGTGTACGATCGTCCCGACGAGCCCGACTGGCTGTTCAACGGCACCGTATCGGACGATGGGCAGTTTCTGATCATCAACGTGTCACAAGGCACCGACGTCAGAAATCGCCTCTTCTTCATCGATCTCGACAATCCGGGCAAGCCAAAGATCGACAACCCCGTCGTGCGGCTGATCGATAAGCTGGACGCCGAATACGATTTCGTCGGAAACAGGGGCACGATCTTCTACGTACGGACGGACAAGAATGCGCCCAAGGGTCGTGTGATCGGGATCAGCATCGAGAATCCCCGCGAAGAGCGCTGGACAACGCTCATTCCGGAGAGCAAGGACGCGTTGGTGGGCGCGACGACGGTCGGCGACGACATCGCCGCGAACTATCTGCAGGACGCGCATTCGACGGTGCGGTTTTATACGGGCGGCCGAGACGTCCGGCGCGATGATCGCCCGCGCAATCCACAGGATCAGCGGCCGCGAAATCCCGGCAGCATTTACGACGATACGAGCACTGCACCGATCGTGACGCGCGAGCGTCCGCAAGCGGTCGGTGGATTCGCGTTGCGCGGTGAGCTGCCGCTGCCGGGCATCGGCAGCGTTGACGTGATTCAGGGCCGTCAGGGCGACGACGAGATGTTCTACAGCTTCACGTCGTTCCTCTATCCGACGACGATCTATCGCTTCGATCTGAAGTCTCGGCAGAACCAGATCTTCCGCGCCCCGAAGGTCGACTTTGATCCGAGCGCGTACGAGACGAAGCAGGTCTTCTACAGCAGCAAGGACGGAACGCGCGTGCCGATGTTCATCACGGCGAAGAAGGGTATCGCGCTCGATGGCAACAACCCGACGCTGCTCTACGCGTACGGCGGGTTTAACATTTCGATGACTCCCGCGTTCTCACCGGCCAACGTAGCGTGGCTAGAGATGGGAGGGATCTACGCGGTGCCCAACATCCGCGGTGGCGGCGAGTACGGCAAAGAGTGGCACGAGGGCGGAATGCTGGCGAAGAAGCAGAACGTGTTCGACGACTTTATCGGCGCCGCGGTTTATCTGATTAGCCAGAAGTACACGTCGACGTCGAAACTCGCGATTCGCGGCGGGTCGAACGGCGGCTTGTTGATTGGCGCGGTGCTGAATCAGAGACCAGACCTTTTTGGCGCGGCGTTCCCTGAGGTTGGCGTGATGGACATGCTGCGATTCCAGAAGTTCACGATTGGCTGGGCGTGGACGTCTGATTATGGATCGTCGGATGATTCGACAGCGTTCAACTATCTGCGCGCCTATTCCCCGTTGCACAACATCAAGCCCGGCACCTGCTATCCGCCGACGCTGGCGTTCACCGCGGATCACGACGATCGCGTCGTACCGGGCCACACCTTCAAGTACGTCGCGACGTTGCAGGCGGCGCAGGGCTGCACCAATCCGGTACTCGTTCGCATCGAGAGCAAGTCGGGGCACGGCGCGGGTCGCCCGACGACCAAGCTTATCGACGAAGCGGCTGATAGATTTGCATTCCTGGTGAAAGAGCTGCACATGAGGCCCACTCTCCAGTAATGGAGCTTCTCCACTAGATGGAGACATTCCTGAGCGGCGCGGACGCAGTACTTCAGATACTGCGTACCGCTCTGTTGTCTCTCGCGGTGGTTTTCGGCGCGGTCTGCCTGCTTGACTGGGCGGTGCGCACCAGAAAAATCAGTCCGTTCAATTCTGTCGCGCGCTTTTGTCGCTCGACGGTCGATCCATTCATCGCACCGATCGAGCGCCGAGTAGTGCGCGCGGGCGGAACTCCTGCCTCGGCGCCGTTATGGGCCTTGGCCGCGGTCGTCATCGGCGGGATTTTGCTGCTGACCGTCGTCGACATCGTTCGACTCCAGGTCGTCAAGACGATTTACGCGGCAGAGGCAGGCTCAGCGGGCATCTTCCAGCTGCTGGTAAGCTGGACCTTCACCATTCTCAAGACGGCGCTGATCGTGAGAGTGATCAGCTCCTGGCTCCCGATTTCTCCGTATTCACCGTGGGTGAACTGGAGCTACCGGTTGAGCGAGCCGATCCTGTCGCCGCTGCGGCGAATCGTTCCGGTGCTGGGCGGACTCGACATCACGCCAATTGTCGCCTACATCCTACTCGGAATTATCGAGTCGGCATTGTTGCGATTGGTGTGAGCGGACGAAAAACTCGCGGCGCAGTGTGTGCATCGTGAGCCGCTCCATCTCACGAACGAAAATATTTCGGGATGCACAGGATTTCACCGGAGTCGGTTCACGAATGGCTGAGGCTCGCTGATGTGTAAAGTGATTCTCGTCGGCGCCGACGTCGCGCTGCTGGAAGGATTAGCGCAGACCCTGCTTGGCTGCGGTCATGACGTCACTTTTGCAGCAATACTTTCCGAAGCGGCCGCGATAATGAGCGCGGAGGAAGCGGAGGTCGTGGTCGTCTCGACTGAAGCGATCACGGACGCCGGCCACGCCGCGAGCCTTCCCCTCACCGCCAATGCAGCGCTGATCGTTTACGGCAAGTCGCACGGAGAGCATCTCTTTTTGCCGCCAAAGCTGCAGAGAGCAACGCTCGCGCATTTAGTGTTGCCGTTGGAGAGGCAAAGGCTATTAGCGCTCGTACAGTCTTTTGACAGCCGATCGAGAACCACTGGCCGCTCGCAACGGGAGGTTGGTGGTGAGGATTATCAATTACAGTTTTAGTGGGTCGACAGTGAGTCCGATTTGCGAGCTAGGTCCGAAGTGCGAGCCTATTGCGAGATGCGAGCTCATTGCGAACCGTGAGCGGGATCGGATTCGGAGCTGGCCGGCCTTACCAAGTGGTTTCGCTCGCGCGGGATGATTGCTAAGAGTAGTCGTCGAATTTGTTCGAGTTTGTCCAGTCGCTCGTTGACGACGTTTTCACCCAACACTGGCTCGGCGGCGTAATACCACGTCATCGATTCGCGAACTGAGCCCAGCGCATACTCGAAGATCCTGGCTCGATCCTTACCTGAGCTTCTGGAATATCCTTCGGCTAGGTTAGCGGCAATTGATCCGATAGCTGCGTAGAGCTGGGCCGACACCTTTTGAGTTGTTTCGTGGTGTTTGGTTTTTTCTGCGTCTGTCCAGCAGTCTTTCAGTAGCTCACGCGCCAATCGATAAGCCTGCATTCGAGAGAGCGGATCATCTCGTTCCGAACGCGGCGGCACAATGTGTGACATGCGTCGAATATGTAGGCGAGTGGCGCATGCAAGGCCTCTGTTTATTTGTCGAGTAACCCAAAAGTTCCTCCGGCCGCGGTTCTGCGCCGGACACCCGCAGCTAGCTCGCACCTCGCAATAGGTTCGTATTTCGGACTTAGCTCGCACCTCGGACTGGCTATCCTGTAGTGTCCGATCTTGGCGCCCACCGTACCGAGAAGCCTTGCCCGACAATAGCTCTACCACTACTATAGTGAAGGGTAGTTAACTGGAATCGTGGCGATTTAAAGCAACTTGCGGCCACGTTAAACAATCCGCTAAAGCGCTGGCCCAGCGCCTATGCGCGGGCTTTTTTGTTACCGCTCAGCCTGAGCGGGAGATGGGATAGATGGCCGAACGAAGGATCGAATCTCGCTACCTCGATGAGCTGAATCGCCGCGTCCTCGTCTACGACGGCGCGATGGGGACGAACATCCAGCGCTATCATTTGACCGCCGAGGATTTTGGCGGCAAAGCGCTCGAAGGGTGCAATGATCACCTCGTCCTCACCCGGCCTGACGTCATTCAGGAGATCCATGAATCATTCCTGAAAGTCGGCTGCGATGTCGTCGAGACCTGCACCTTCCAGTCGACCCCCCGTCGTCTGCATGAGTGGGGATTGGGCGACAAGGTTCGCGAGGTCAACGTCGCGGCGGCCCGCCTCGCACGTGCGGCGGCGGACAAATACTCGACTCCGGATAAACCGCGTTTCGTCGCTGCTTCGATGGGTCCGACCGGGATGCTTCCTTCGAGCTCCGATCCCGTTCTGTCACAGATCACTTACGACGAGCTGGCGGCAAACTACTACGAGCAGGCGAAGTATCTCGTCGAAGGTGGCGTCGATCTGCTGCTGATCGAGACATCGCAGGACATCCTCGAAGTCAAAGCAGCGGTCGCGGGAATCGAGCGGTTGTTCTCGGAGATCGGTCGGCGCATTCCGATTCAAGCGCAGGTCACGCTCGACGTGAGCGGACGCATGCTGCTCGGCACCGACATCGCCAGTGCGATGACGACGCTCGAGGCGCTCGGCGTCGACGTCATCGGCTTGAATTGCTCGACTGGTCCTGAGCACATGCGCGAGCCGATTCGCTATCTGTCCGAGCACGCGACGTTGCCGTTGTCGGTAATTCCGAATGCGGGGTTGCCGCTCAACACCGGCGTTGGCGAGGCGGTCTATCCGCTCGAGCCAGCACCGATGGCGGACGCGCTCTCTGAGTTCGTGCGCGACTTCGGCGTGCGCATCGTCGGCGGTTGTTGCGGCACCACCCCCGAACATCTGTCAGCGATCGTCCAGGCTGTTCACAAAGTCGAGCCTGAGGCAAAGCCGACTCACGCCAGTCACGTTCCCCGTGTCAGCTCGGCGATGCGCGCGATCACGCTGCACCAGGATCCGCCGCCCCTACTTGTAGGCGAGCGCGTGAACTCTCAGGGCTCGCGCAAAGTGAAGCGACTGCTGCTCGCCGACGACTACGAGGGGATTCTCGAAGTCGCACGTGATCAGGTCGACTCCGGTGCGCACGTACTCGATGTCTGTGTAGCGTTGACCGAGCGCGCCGACGAAGCAGAGCAGATGTCGAAGGTCGTCAAGCTCCTCTCGATGAGCGTGGAGACACCGCTCGTCATTGATTCGACCGAAGCCAACGTCATCGAGAAAGCGCTCGAGCACATTCCCGGTCGTGGAATCGTCAACTCGATCAACATGGAGAACGGCCGCAAGCGGATCGACGCGGTCGTGCCTCTGGTTAAGAAGCACGGTGCTGCCGTAATCGCGCTTACGATCGACGAGATCGGCATGGCGAAGACCCGTGAGCGGAAGCTCGAGGTCGCCAAAAAGATCTACGACATCGTAGTAGGCGAGTACGGTCTCGCACCCGAAGACATCATCTACGACGCGCTCACCTTCACGCTCGCGACCGGTGATGCGGAGTGGATCGAATCCGGCAAAGAGACGATCGAAGGCATCCGACTTATCAAGCGCGAGCTTCCGGGTGTATCGACCATCCTTGGCGTTTCGAACGTCAGCTTTGGCCTCTCACCGGAAGCTCGCGGCGTGCTCAACTCGGTGTTCCTGCACCATTGCGTGCAGGCGGGGCTCGACGCGGCGATCGTAAATCCGGCTCACATCAGACCATACGCGGAGATATCCCAGGCAGAGCGCGAGCTGGCCGACGAACTTGTGTTCAACAAGCGGCCCGACGCGCTTCAGCGTTTCATCGAGCATTTTGCGACGGCCGGAGCCGGTGCTGCCGCGACGCAGAATGAAAAAGAGGATCCGACGGCCGGAATGGAGCCCGACCAGCGCATCCACTGGATGATCCTGCACCGCAAGAAAGAAGGAATCGAGGAGCAGCTCGATGCCGCCGGCGTGCGCGACAACCCGGTACGTGTGCTGAACGAAGTCCTGCTCCCGGCGATGAAAGAAGTCGGCGACAAGTTCGGCGCCGGCGAGCTCATTCTTCCGTTCGTGCTGCAGTCCGCCGAAGTGATGAAGAAAGCCGTCAAGCACCTCGAGCAGTTCCTCGAGAAGGCGGAAGGTTTCACCAAGGGCAAAGTTGTTCTCGCCACCGTCTACGGTGACGTGCATGACATCGGGAAATCGCTCGTCAACACAATCCTCTCCAACAACGGCTACACGGTCTACGATCTTGGCAAGCAAGTGCCGGTCAATACGATCCTCGACAAGGCAGTCGAGGTCGGCGCTGACGCAATTGGATTGAGCGCACTTCTCGTCTCGACGTCGAAGCAGATGCCGCTGTGCGTCCAGGAGCTCGACAAACGCGGGATGAAGATCCCGGTATTGATCGGGGGCGCGGCAATCAATCGCCGCTTTGGTCGTCGCGCGCTGTTCGTCGATGGGGATCGGCACTACGGACCGGGAGTCTTCTACTGCAAGGATGCGTTTGAGGGGCTGGAGACGATGGATGTGCTTCAGGATCCGAAGCAGCGCAAACAATTCGTGATCAAGAATCTCGACGACGCCCGCAACGACGTCTTCCTCAAGACCGCCGTCGGTAAAGACATCGCGGTCGGCGAAGCCGGCGGCGAGCGCAGCGACGTCGCCGCCAACAATCCGGTTCCCAAGCCGCCGTTCTGGGGTACCCGCGTCATTCGCGACATCCCACTAGACGAAGTGTTCGACTTGCTCGATCTCGACGAGCTGTATCGCCTGCAGTGGGGCGCGCGCGGCTCGGGCGATGCATACAAGCAAACCGTCAAGAAAGAATTCGAGCCCGCGCTCGAGCGACTCAAAAAGGACGCGAAGCAGAACGGCTGGATCAAGCCGGAAGTCGTGTACGGCTACTTCCCCGCGCAATCCAAAGGCAACGACGTAATCATTTACGATCCCGCGGCGTATTCCAGCGATGGCGGCTCGCTTCGTGAGATCGCGCGGTTCCACTTCCCGCGCATGGTCGGCCGTGAGCGTCTTTGTCTTGCCGATTACATCCGCAGCGTTGATTCAGGCGATGTCGATGTCGTGCCGCTTCAGGTCGTCACCGTCGGGAACGAAGCGACGAAGCGGTTCGACGACCTGCAAGGGAAGAACGAATACACCGAAGCGTTCTACTCACACGGGCTCTCCGTCGAAACCGCAGAAGCAGTCGCCGAGTGGGCGCATCGACGCATCAAGAAGGAGCTGGGGGTCGATAGTGGGAAGCGTTACTCGTGGGGCTACGGCGCGTGTCCCGATCTCGACGATCATACCGTCGTGTTCAAGCTTCTCCCCGCCAAAGAAGCGCTTGGCATGGATCTCACGGAGGCGTTCCAGTTGCTGCCCGAGCAATCGACCGCCGCCGTGATCATGCACCATCCGGAAGCCAAGTACTACGCAGTTCGGGGCACCGGCGCGCAAGCAGGCGCACAGGAGGCGGCCGTTGCCTGATAATCCGCTGCTCACGCGGTTGCTCGATCCGCTTCAGGTTGTCGTCTTCGACGGCGCGATGGGGACGATGCTCTACAACAAGGGCGTCTTCATCAATCAGTGCTATGACGAGCTGAACCTTCGCGCGCCCGATCTCGTGCGCGACGTTCACAAGGCGTACAAAAAAGCGGGCGCTGAAGTACTGGAGACCAATAGCTTCGGCGCCAATCGCTTCAAGCTCGAGCAGTACGGACTCGTCTCGCAGGTCGCCGAAATCAATCGCGCCGCCGCCAGACTCGCGCGCGAAGTCGCCGAGGAGGACCTGCTTGTCGCCGGCGCAGTTGGTCCGCTGGGTCTGCGCATCGAACCGTTCGGCCCGACCAGCCTCGACGAAGCGCGCGCCGCTTTCCGCGAGCAGCTGCAGGCGCTGAAGGACGGCGGCTGCGATCTGTTTCTTCTCGAGACTTTCGCGGACCTTCACGAAGTCGAGCAGGCGATACTCGCCGCGCGCGAGGTCGACGCAAAGATGCCCGTCATCGCGCAGATGACGATCGGGTCGGATTGCCACACTCCCTACGGCGTGACGCCCGAAGACCTCGCCCAGACTCTTGATGCATTTGGCGCCGATGTCATTGGCCTCAACTGCTCGGTCGGCCCGCAGATCATTCTCGATGCGATCGAGAGGATGGCGCCGGTCACCCGCCGGAAATTGTCCGCGCAGCCGAACGCAGGGATGCCGCGCGACGTCAGCGGTCGCAGCATGTACATGGCTAGCGCCGAATACATGGCGACTTACGCGCACCATCTGGTGCAGGCGGGCGCCAAGATCGTCGGTGGTTGCTGCGGAACGACTCCGGAGCACATCGCGGCGATGGTCGAAGGCGTGCGCCCGCTCTCGCCACGACAGGCGCGCGTTCCAATGAAGGAGCGTCGTCAGTCGCATCCCGATGTGCCGCCCGAGAATCCGGGCGTACAGCCAATTCCGCTCGCCGAGCGCTCGAGGTGGGGTCGCAAGATCGCCACCGGAGAGTTTGTCACGTCTGTCGAGATCGTGCCCCCGCGCGGCGTCGATGCATCGAAGATGATTCGCGACACGGCAGCTTTGCGCGATGCTGGCGTCGATGCCGTGAATGTGCCCGACGGTCCACGCGCGCAATCGCGCATGGGGGCACTGCTCTGCAGCATTCTGATCGAGCAGCAAGTCGGTATCGAAACCGTCATCCACTACTGCTGTCGCGATCGCAACCTGCTCGGCATGCTGAGTGACCTGTTGGGAGCGTCGGCTGTTGGCCTCCGCAACCTGCTGCTGATTACGGGCGACCCGCCGAAGATGGGGCCTTATCCGAATGCGACTGCCGTGTTCGACATCGACGCGATCGGGCTAACAAATCTCGTCAGCAACCTCAATCACGGGCTCGATCCAGGCGGCAACGCGATTGGCCAGCCGACGAAGTTCGCGATTGGCGTCGGAGTAAATCCGGCGGCGATCGATCCCGCTCATGAGCTGAAGCGATTCGAGTGGAAGGTTGAAGCCGGCGCCGAGTACGCGATCACGCAGCCGGTGTTCGACGTGAAGCAGCTGGACAAATTCCTGTCGACGATCGGCCACGTACGGATTCCAATCGTTGCCGGAATCTGGCCGCTCGTCTCGCTGCGCAACGCGGAGTTCCTCGCCAACGAAGTGCCGGGCGTAATTGTGCCGCCCAAGATCATCGAGCGGATGCGGGTTGCGAGCGCGAAGTCGAAGGAGCATGGCGTCGCCGAAGGAATCGCCATCGCCCGGGAGATGCTGGAGCGCGTACGGCCACACGTGCAGGGCGTGCAGGTGTCGGCGCCATTCGGAAAAGTTGAGCTCGCGCTCGACGTCTTCCGTGATACGCTCGCTCCAACCGAAGCGAAGACGGCGTGATGTCGATCGCCGAGGATTTCATCGCGCGGTCCAGATACTGGTTGGTCAAGGAGTATCCAATCAAGCTTCGGCATTGTGTCGAGGCTCTGCCGCGGCAAGCAATCTGGACTCGTCCGGATGATGGCTGCAACAGCATCGGCAACTTGCTGGTCCACCTAAAGGGAAACGTCACCGAGTGGATCCTGGGTGGGGTCGGCGGGCGTCAATACGAGCGCCATCGCGCGTCGGAATTCGCACAGCAGCAGGGCGAGGATGCGCGGACATTGCTCAACGATCTCGAAGCAATCTTACACGAAGCTGACTCGGTGCTGGCGCAGCTGACGCCCGCAGATCTGGAGCGGCCGCTGGTGATTCAGGATCGCGAAACCACTGTGCTCGCCTCCGTTTATCACGTCGTCGAGCACTTCGCGATGCATGCCGGTCAGATCATCTTCCTCACCAAGATGTACGCCCCGAACAAAATCCATTTTTACGAGGACGCGGGCGGCCTTGCCGTGCCGACCTGGCACCGTGGTACCAGCCTCGACGAAGCTCCGCACTAGTCTCGCGGCGTGTTGACCGCCATTTTGCAAAGATGAAAGGAATTCTCATCGTCGATCACGGCTCGGTCCGCGCCGAGGCGAACGACATGATGCGTTGCATGGCAAATCTGCTGCAGACGATGACTGGGTCCGATGTGGTCGTCAGCTTCGCTCATATGGACCTCGCCGATCCCGATATCAGCGCAGGTTTCGCGGACTGCGTGAACCGCGGAGCGGATGATGTGATCGTGTTCCCGTATATGCTTTCACCGGGTCGTCACTCCACTACCGACATTCCGCAGATGGTTGCCGCCGCAGCGCGACCTTTTCCGCATGTGACGTTCAGTGTGACTCCGGCATTCGGCGTCCACGAAAAGCTCGGTGAGCTGATTCTCGAGCGCGCGGGCATCGAACCGATCAAAGCGTTCGCCGGATCCGAAGCCGATCGCTGCTGGGATCCTGATTGCTCCGAGACACTTTGCGGCGACGCCTGCCGGGCGAAGACAGCGCGCCAGACCGCAACATCACGACAAACCGATACATAAAAGGAGGAAGCAGGTGACTTGCTCTCGTCGAACCCTGGCCCACCCACTGTTTTTAGCGCTGGCGTTTGCGAGTGTATTGGGAGCACAAGCTCCCGTGCAAACGAAGCCGTTCGATCGCGCGAACATGGATACGTCCTGCGCGCCGTGCGAAGATTTTTACTCCTACGCGAACGGTGGCTGGCTACAGAGCGCAAAGATTCCCGGCGACTACTCGAGTTACGGCGCTTTCGATCAGCTCTTCGATCAGAACCAGGCACTGCTGCGCGAGATTCTCGACACCAGCGTGGTAAGGTTGAAGGCCGGTCAGTACAGGCCAGGCACCGACAATTACAAGATGGCCGCCTTCTACTCGAGCTGCATGGACACGGTAGCTATCGAGAGGCTCGGCGCGACGCCTCTTCAACCAGGCTTCGCGCGCATCGCGGCAATCAATAGCGTCGCCGACTTGAAGCGTGCACTCGGAGAGCTCGAGCACAGCTACGGTCTGGCGCCAATCTCCGAGGGCTCTGCCCAGGACGCAAAGGACGCGGCGAATACAATCGCAGGTCTTTACCAGGGCGGATTGTCGCTACCCAACAACGAGTACTACTCGAAGACCGACACCGCGTCGACAAACCTGCGCGCGAAGTTCGTCGACAACGTCGCCGGCATGTTCCGGCTGGTGGGCGATGACCCGGCGAAGGCGAAAGCTGAAGCCAACACAGTGCTCGCCGTCGAAACTCAATTCGCCAAGGCATCGCGCACTCCGATTCAGCTTCGCGATGTCGTCAACAACTATCACGGATTGACACTGCGCCAGGTCGACTCGCTCACACCAGACTTCAAGTGGGAAGACTTCTATCGCTCGCTCGGAATTGCACCGCCGCAGAAGATCAACGTCGGCCAGCCTGAATTCTTCCAGGCGTTCGACAAGATGCTCACCAGCATTCCGCTCGCCGACTGGAAAACGCTCCTTCGCTGGCGCTTGATCCACGGCTCCGCGCCATCGCTCAGCACTCCTTTTGTACAGCAGGATTTCGAGTTCAACAAGCTGTTCACTGGAGCGACGGAAATCAGTCCGCGCTGGAAGCGATGCACCAACGCTGCCGACAACTACCTCGGCGAAATCCTCGGCCAGGAATTCGTGGCGCGGAAATTCACCCCCGCGGCCAAGGCGCGCGCCGTCACCATCGTCGACAATCTTGTCCGCGAGCTTCGCTCACGGATCGAGCAGCTGCAGTGGATGAGCCCGGATACCAAGCAGCAGGCGCTCGTCAAGCTCGACGCGTTCAACCGGAAGATCGGTTATCCGGATAAGTGGCGCGACTACTCGAAGCTGCAGATCAACCCGACGGGCTACTACGCCAATGTCGTGGCCGCGAACCAGTTCCTCTCACAGCGTGACTGGGCGAAGATCGGCAAGCCGACCGATCGCACCGAGTGGGGAATGACTCCGCCGACGGTGAATGCGTACGAGAACCCGCTGCTGAACGAGATCGTATTTCCGGCAGGAATTCTTCAGCCGCCGTTCTACGATCCGCACGCCGATGACGCGCTCAACTATGGCGCGATGGGCGCGGTGATCGGTCACGAGATGTCGCACGCCTTCGACGATCAGGGTCGCCAGTACGACAAGTTCGGCAACATGCGCGACTGGTGGACGAAGGAGGACGCGGCGAAGTACGAGACCGAAGCCAACAAGATCGTGACACAGTTCGACGCGTACACCGTGCTCGACACCGCGACCCACGTGCAGGGCAAGCTCACCCTCGGTGAGAACATCGGAGATTTCGGCGGGCTGACTGTTGCCTACGCTGCGATGAAGAGGGCTTTGGCTGCGCATCCGCAACCGGTGATCGACGGCTTCACGCCTGAGCAGCGCTTCTTCCTGGGCTGGGCGCAGGTGTGGCGTGAGCTCGATCGCCCGGAATTCCTGCGCTATCTGGTTAGCTCGAACCCACATCCACCGTCGAAGTGGCGCGTGAACGGGCCTCTCAGCAACATGCCGGAGTTCAGAGCAGCGTGGGGATGCAAGGAAGGCGATCCGATGGTCCGCGCCGCTGCACTGCAGCCGAGGATCTGGTAGGAATGCAGACGGAAACGGGGGCAGCGAATGCGTTGACAGTGCTCTCCGAAGAGGAGACAATGTTTCGCGACGCGATTGCGGCTTTTGCGCAGGAAGAAGTGCGGCCGCGCGTGATGGAGATGGAAAAAGCGGGAAAGATCGATCCATCGCTGCTCCCCAAGTACTTCGAACTGGGATTGATGGGCATCGAGGCGCCGGAGCAGTACGGCGGGGCCGGCGGAAATCTCTTTATGGTGACTCTTGCTGTCGAAGAGATCAGCAAGGTCGATGCAGCAGCGGCGATCGTATGCGATGTGCAGAACACCCTCGTCAACTTTCCAATCCTCAAGTACGGCACTGACGATCAGAAATCGAAGTATCTGACCCAACTGACCTCGGAAGTCGTCGGCGCATACGCGCTGTCTGAATCAGGCTCGGGCTCCGATGCGTTTGGACTGGCAACGCGCGCCGAGAAGCGCGGCAACAAGTGGATTCTCAACGGCCAGAAGCTGTGGATCACCAACGGTGCTGAGGCAGGGATTTTCGTCGTATTCGCAAACGCGGATCCATCGGCGGGATATCGCGGAATCACCGCGTTCATCATCGAGCGTGATTTTGCGGGCTTCAAGGTCGGCAAGAAGGAAGACAAGCTTGGCATTCGCGCGTCGAGCACCACCGAGCTTCTGCTCGACAGCTGTGAGGTTCCCGAGGAGAACGTCCTCGGCCCCGTTGGTCAGGGTTACAAGATCGCGATCAACACTTTGAACGGCGGTCGCATTGGGATCGGCGCGCAGATGATCGGCATTGCGCAAGGCGCGCTCAACGCCGCGATTGGTTACGTGAACGAGCGGAAGCAATTCGGAAAACCGCTGGCTGACTTCCAGGCAGTTCAGTTTCAGCTGGCGCAGGCGGCGACGGAAGTCGAGGCGGCGCGCCTGATGGTCTACAACGCCGCGCGTCTCAAGGATGCGGGCAAAGACATCGCTCGCGAAGGGGCGATGGCGAAACTCTTTTCATCGCAGGTCTGCGAACGCGTCACCTCGTTGTGTCTCGAGCTTTTTGGCGGATACGGATACACGAAGGATTATCCGGTCGAAAAGTTTTATCGCGATGCGAAGATCGGGACGATCTACGAGGGGACGTCGAACATGCAGCTTCAGACCATCGCCAAAGCAATACTCAAGTAGCAGTTGACGACCAACTGCTTACAGTGAATCAGTTAGTCGAGCCAGTCAGCAGTCCCGATCGGATTCGCTTCGCTTTTGCCGACGCCCGCCCATCCTCGACCACCTTCGACTCGATCCGCAATACGAAATGCAGATGCGCAGTCAGAGTCTGCTGCTGGCCGTCGCGCTTGATCACAACCGGTAACTCCGTGCCCTCCGCGGCACTGGAGTACCGCGCTCGAAAGCGGTCCGTCCAGTTCGGGTCCGCCGCGTCCAAGCCCGCCACAGAAAGAAGTTGGTCGCCGGGCTGCACACCCGCTGTGGCGGCCGCACTGCCGGGAATTACTTCAGTGACACGCAGCCCGGTCGAATCCTGCAGACTGGCAATGCCTAGTTGCGGCACGCGCGCGGTGTCGCGCGCTAGACGTAGGCCGGCCAAGGGCAGCACTCGATCGTAGGGAAATGCCTCGCGGCCATCGATGTAGCGGGCAGAAAAATCAGCGAATGATTTGCCGTTGGCGGCGGACGTTACGGCAGCCCACCAGTCCTCGTTGGTGAACCCGCGCCCACTCTTGTAATCGGCGTTGAACAGGTTCCGCATCACATCATCGAGCGAGCTGCGATTGTCGCTCGCATCACGGATCATGATGTCGATCAGCAGGCCGGCGAGCGAGCCCTTCGGATAATAGATGTACTCCGTTCCGTCCCGTGGATGCACCCACGTCGATAACGAGGCATCCTCGAGCGAAGTCGGCGGCAGATCCTCGACCTGGGAGATCTTGTCGCTCGTCGCCTCGTAGAATCCCTGCGGATTGATTACTCCGCCGCGCACTTCTGCGAGATCGGCGTAGTAGTCGGTGATTCCTTCGCTGACCCACAGCAGCGTCGTCGGCTGCTCCTGGTCGTAGCGGTAGGGCCACAAGTCAGCGGGGCGAAGGCGTTTGACATTCCAGGCGTGGAAAATCTCGTGAGCGTAGAGCGACGGTAGCACCGGCGTCCCCAACATCCCCGGACCTAGCACGTCGACGTGGGAGTTCTGGTGCTCGAGGCCGGACCCACCGCCGTAGCTGGGATCGGCGATCTGCAGCACACTGTACGTAGTCCACGGCACTTCTTTAAACACCTTCACTTCGGCTGGAATGACTCGCTTCAGCGCTTCCCAAACCGCGATGCGCGCACCACCAGTCACGCTGCCGGATGGATACGTCGCAAAGCGAACCCAGGTGCCGGAGATCTGGGTACTGTCGACGTCGAATTGCCCGACAAAGAAGGGGAAGTCCACCAGGTCGTGATAGTTCGGCGCTGAATATCTGTGGGGTCCAGCAGCTGGCATTCCCGTCACGACCTTCCACCCAGCTTCTGTATTCACGGAAACCGACGCCGGGAAATCGAATCCCCTGCCTTCCGGATACAGAAACAGGTTGGTTCCGTTGAATAGCAGGAAGTCCGGACGCGACCAGGTGTTGGCGTTGTCGAGACTGTCGGCGAGATAATCGAATCGGACTGTGACTTCGCCGACGCCGCGCGGACGGACGCGCCACGTATCCGGATCTACTTTATCCCACGGCAGTGAAGCACCCGCCTCCTCCGCGGAAAAGTTCAGAACATCGCGCGAAAAGTCGGCGATTTCGTAGGCGCCTGGCGTCCACTTCGGAAGTGACAGCACGACCGGATCGGTTCCACCGACGGTGAAGATCATCGCTGAGCCGACGCGCCGCTGCTCGGCGTTTGCGCGGGTGAAGGTCACCTCATAGCGCACGTCCGTGATTGGCGCGGAAGTCGCGGCTGTCTGTCCCGCCACCGCTGACGACTGGACTGCCGTCGCGAAGAAGGATGCGAGCAGCAGCGGAAGGGCTTTTCTCATGATAGACAAACGCAGTACTTGTAGTTGATACGGCGCGTCGAGTTGCAAGAGTCGTTCGCGAAGGCCAACTCCCTACGCTTACAACGTCATTTTATCCCCTGTTGCTATACATTTTGCTTCTAATTGCTCGTCGCGAAACTGACTCCGCACCGGCCCAAACCCGTCAACTCACCCAGCATGATCTCCGCAGAATCGCTCACCTTTCTCAAGAAGCTCCTCGATACACCCGGCCCGTCAGGATTCGAAGCAGCACCCGCCAAAGTCTGGCGTGAACAGGCGAAAAAGTTCGCAAAAGTCAGCGGCGACGTCGCGGGGAACAGTCTCGCCGAAGTAAACGGTGACGGCAAACCGACAATCATGCTCGCGGGTCACATCGACGAAATCGGCGTCATCGTCAACTACGTCGACGACAAAGGCTACGCCTACATCCAACCCATCGGCGGCTGGGATCCGCAGGTACTGATCGGACAACGCATTCGTTTTAGCGGCCGCAACGGCGATGTGTTTGGAGTCGTCGGTAAGAAGCCGATCCATCTGATAAAGCCGGACGAGCGCGAGAAGGCAGCGAAGTTTCAGGATCTGTGGGTCGATTTGGGCTTCAAGGACAAGAAGGAAGCCGAAGAAGCAATTCAGGTCGGGGACGCGGGCGTGATCGACTCCCGCACGATGGAATTTCCGAATGGGCGCATCGTCTCGCGCTCGATCGACGATCGTATCGGCGCGTTCGTCGTCCTCGAGGCGCTTCGTCGCTACGCCGACAAGCCCGGATCCGCGAAAGTCGTCGCCGTCGCGACGACCCAGGAGGAAATCGGCTATCGCGGCGGTGGCGCCGGCGTCTGCGCGACGTGCATCGGACCACAGATGGCGATCGTTGTCGACGTCACATTCGCCATCGATCATCCAGGCGTTGAGAAAAAGGAGCACGGCGAAGCGGCAATCGACTCCGGCCCGGTTCTTACGCGCGGCTCGATCATCTCACCGGTCGTCTTCCGCCTGCTGCGTGACACAGCGGAGAAGAAGAAGATTCCTTTCTCACTCCACGCCGCCGGTCGCGAGACCAGCACCGACGCAGATGCAATCCATATCGCACGCGAGGGCGTAGCGACGGCGCTCGTCTCGGTCCCGAACCGCTACATGCACTCGCCAAACGAGCTGGTGAGCGTCCAGGATCTCGATCACACCGCGGAGCTCATTGCAGAGACGTGCAGACAGGTCACGGCCAGCACTGATTTCACCGCACGTTAGAGTCGCGGACAAGTCACCGCTCGCCGCTAACCGTTCACCACTCCCTCTTCCCGCTTTCCCGCGCATGCCCCAACCAATCCCCGCCCCGCGCGAGGAGGGCTTCACAACCTCAACCGACGTCCCGCTTTATTGGGCGAGGTACGGCAAGGTCGGCGCGCCGAAGTTGATGGTTCTGCACGGCGGTCCGGGCGCAGATCACTGTTATCTGTTGCCGCAAATGCTACGGCTCGGCGACAACTACGACCTGACGTTTTACGATCAGCGCGGCGGCGGTCGGTCGCGAACCGATGCCGGCGTGGCGGTGACGTGGCAAGCTCATGTCGAAGATTTGGGAAGGGTTGCAGACGAGCATCGCCTCGAGCCGCTCTCGATCGTTGGATATTCGTGGGGCGCGATGCTGGCGCTTCTGTACACGATCGAACAGCGTAGAAACCCGCATCTGATCCCACCCGCGCGGCTGGCGCTGATCAATCCCGCGCCACTGACCCGCGAGTACCGCCGTCAGTTCGACGCCGAGTTTGCGCGTAGACAGGCCAGCCCGGAGATCCAACAGTTGCGCGACGAGCTGAACGCGTCGGGTTTGCGCGAGCGCGACCCGGCAGCCTATCGCCAGCGCGCGTTCGAGCTCAGCGTCGCCGGGTATTTTTCCGATCCCCGCAGGGCGACCGACCTCACACCCTTCCGAGTCATCGGCCGTGTACAGCAGTCGGTGTGGCAAAGTCTCGGGAATTTCAACCTGTTCCCGGACCTGCAAGCGATTAAAATCCCTTCAATTGTGATCCACGGGCGTGACGATCCTATTCCATTAGCGTCTTCCAGTGAAGCTGCTCACGCCCTCGGAACGGACCTGGTGGTTCTGGACGACTGCGGCCATGTGCCGTACGTTGAACAACCGGACCGACTCTTCGCGGCACTCGAACCATTCCTGGATGAGACAAATCCGCCTGTACGACGCTGAAATTCAGCCATGACATCAGATTCCGGCGTAACGCAGCACGCGATCAGCTCGATCACGGTTGACGGCAAAGAATACAGAGTAGCGCTCCGTCTCGCCTATGACGGGGTCGAATACATCGGCAGGCTCTGGTTCAGCGATCCAAACAGCGACCAAATGGGAATCCCCGATCACGGTGCTGTTCCCGGTCGCACCATAGCCGAAGCCGTCGAAACCGCTCGCAAGCTGACTCCTCAGGACCTCGAGCGCCGCTGCCACCGCGCCTTGGCGGACAAGCGTCGCTATATCCGACTTCGCCGCGCGACCGAAGAGATCATCACCAAGATCAAGTACATGAATAGGGTCGCGGTGACGATGAGGCACGGGATGCTCGACAGTGAGGGCGCCAGTCAGGAGCTCGAGCTGATTCAGAAGCAGATCGAAGAGATAGTTAAGACGCTGCCGTTCCACGCTGGCGTAGAAGAAGCGACTTAAACCAGCCGGCAGCAAACTACAAACTGAAAACGACCTGCTGGCAGCCTCTCAGCCCGGGAGCCTGCAGCCGCGAGCCCATATAAATCATACGGCCAGCCGAAAGGCTGGCCGTTTTGTAGCTCAGGGCTGCCGGCTCCCGGGCTGAAGGGCCGCAGGCAGGTCGTCTTCAGTTTGTAGTTTGCTGCCGGCTGGTCTTTTCAGCTGTCCATAAAACTAGATTGCTGAAATGGACTCGAGATCTGCCGCACACGTCCTCACTCAGATCGGCGCAATCCTCAGGCTAAAGGGCGAGCAAAGGTTCAAGGCAAAAGCCTACCAGGGGGCCGCGCGCGCACTGATCGCGCTGGACACCGACGACCTTGGCCCCCTGCTTCGCTCGGGCGAGCTCGCCGACACACCGGGTATCGGACCTGCGACACTCTCGGTGGTCCGCGATCTGGTCGAGACCGGCGAATCGCGATACCTCAATCAGCTCAGTGAAGGGATGCCGTCCGGGATGGTGGATTTGATCCGCGTCCCTGGACTCAACGCCGAGAAAATCCAATTCATTCACGCGGAGCTCGGCGTCCAGACCCTCGAAGATCTGGAGCGCGTCGCTCAGAACGGAGAGCTCGCCAAATTGCCGAAGTTCGGCGAAAAGACAGCGCAGAAGATTCTGCGCGGCATCGAGGTCGTGCGGCGCGACGCGCACCTACAGCGTTTCCCCGCTGCCATCGTCCAGGCCCACATGCTTGCGACCAACGTCGACCGGCATCCGGACGTGACGCACGCGGAAATTGCCGGCTCGATCAGGCGGCACAACGAGCTGGTCGCCGACGTCGACATCGTCGCTGATTGCGCAAAGGATCCAATCAAAGTCGCGGACTCATTCGCAAGATCGCCGGGCGTGCGCGAGGCACAGACGATAGCGGATGAGCCTGGATCAGTTCAGATTCGATTTGTTGACGGCACCCACCTCGACATTCATTGCGTCAACAAAGCCGACTACCCCGTCGCATTGTGGCGAGCGACCGGGAATTCATCGCATGTCGACGAATTGCTGGCATTGGCAAGGAGCCGCGGGTTCGAGATCCGCGGCAACGCTCTGATCGGACCGGACGGCAAGCGCATTTCGCTCAAGGACGAGGACGCGTTTTTTACAGCGCTCGATCTGGTGCCAATCCCGCCCGAGATGCGCGAGGGAATGGGTGAAGTCGAAGCCTCCGCTCGGCGCGAGCTACCTAATCTCGTCGTCTACGAGGATCTTCGCGGAATCCTGCATTGTCATTCCGATTACTCAGATGGTGTCGCTACGATCGAAGAGCTGGCCGAGGGCGCGATCGAACGCGGCTGGGATTACATCGGCATCTCGGATCACTCCGAGTCGGCGTTTTACGCTCGCGGTTTGAAACGCGATCGACTGTTGCGTCAACACGAAGAGATCGACGAGATCAATGCTCGGCTCAAAAACTTCCGGATTCTCAAAGGCATCGAAGCGGACATCCTGGCTGACGGCCGCGTCGATTACGACTCTGAGATTCTCGATACCTTCGACTACGTGATCGGCTCGATCCATTCGCGCTTCAGCATGGACGGCGACGCGATGACCAAGCGCGTGCTGGCGGCACTCGACGATCCGCACCTTACGATTCTCGCGCATCCGACCGGCCGCTTGCTCCTCTCGCGCGAACCGTACGCGCTCGACGTCGAAGCCGTGCTCGACAAGGCGGCGCAGGTCGGCGTATCGGTCGAGCTGAACGCCGATCCACACCGGCTGGATCTGGACTGGCGCTATTGCCGTCGGGCGAAAGAATTGGGTGTGACAATCGAGATCGGCCCGGACGCGCATTCGGTGCCCGGTCTCGACAACGTTCATTTTGGTATCGGACTCGCACGCAAAGCGTGGCTCGAATCCGGAGAGATTCTCAATACGCGTAGTGCGGCTGATGTCATTGCATTCGCGCGGCGAAGAAGAAAATGAGGAAAACGATCGTCAAGCTGGCGGGGAAAAAAGTGCTTCGTGTAGACGGCGATGCACGTGTGCGAATAGTGCGGCCGCGCAAAACAGACCGCCTCAAGAAACTCGCGCGCAAGCCGCGAAGTCGCTCAATCGCGAAGGCACAAATTCCCGCGCACGCCCGCGAGCTGTACGCCCGCCTGCGCGCCGTATATCCAAATGCGCACGTCGAGCTCGATTACACCACCCCACTCGAGCTGCTAATTGCAACCATTCTCAGCGCGCAATGCACCGACAAGCGCGTCAACATGGTGACACCGCTGGTGTTCAGAACTTTTCCGACCGCGCAGTCTTTGGCTGATGCCGACCCGGCGGTGATGGAAGAGATGATCAAGAGCACCGGCTTCTTCAGAAACAAGACGAAAAGCCTTATTGCCCTCGGTAAAGCACTCGTCGAGCGGCACAATGGACAGGTGCCTGATTCCATGGCGGAGCTGGTCAAACTACCCGGCGTCGGCCGGAAGACAGCCAACGTCATACTCGGCAACGCCTTCAACAAGAATGAAGGGGTCGTCGTCGACACCCACGTCGGCAGGCTCGCCGTACGGCTCGGCCTGACGCGCCAAACCGATCCGGTGAAAGCCGAGCAGGATCTAATGGCGTTGGTGGACCAGGGGGATTGGACTATGCTGGCGCACGTGCTGATCTTCCACGGTCGGCGAGTCTGCTTCGCTCGGTCACCACAGTGCGCGATCTGCACGCTCGCCGAGATCTGTCCGTCGAGTACCGTTTAAGCGGGGGCAATTATGAAAATCGGCATCATCGGCGCCGGCAATATCGGCGGCAATCTCACCCGGCGTTTCGCTCAGCTCGGGCACCAGGTTTACGTCGCGAACTCACGAGGACCCGAGACGCTGGCGAATCTCGCGCGCGAGACAGGCGCGAAGGCAGTGACGCCACGCGAGGCAGCGCGGCAGGGCGAAGTGGTGATCGTCACGATTCCTGAAAAGAACATTCCGAAGCTGCCGGATGATTTATTCGCCGATACGCCGGCAAACGCAGTAATCGTGGATACCGGCAATTACTATCCGCAGCGCGACGGCTACCTCGCTGATATCGAGTCGGGAACGACCGAAAGTCGCTGGGTCTCGAAGCAGCTGGGACGTCCAGTCATCAAAGCGTTCAACAACATTTACGCGAAGCATCTACTGGAAAACGGGAAGCCGCGCGGTGCGGCTGGCCGCATTGCTCTTCCGGTTGCGGGCGACGACAAGCGAGCAAAGGATGTCGTGATCAAGCTGCTCGACGAGATGGGGTTCGACGGTGTCGATTCGGGGGGACTCGACGATTCGTGGAAGCAGCAGCCGGGGACTCCCGTCTACGCCGCCGACTTTGACGCCGCCGGAGTGCAGCGCGCGCTTGGACAGGCCAGTCCGGAACGGCCGGCAGGATTTCGGGCAGCTCCGCCGACGAAGTGAGATTGAGGGGTTCGAACGCCTCAATCCGAGTCTATTATTTTTTATGTAACCTCTAACGCCAATCATGACGAAATTCGCTACTCTCGAAACTCCTAAAGGAACGATGCGCGCTGAGCTCTTTGAGAAGGACGCGCCGAACACTGTCGCCAATTTCGAGAAGCTGGCGAACTCAGGATTCTATGACGGGACGAAATTCCACCGCGTGATCAAGGACTTCGTCGTGCAGGGGGGCGACCCGTACTCGAAAGGTGGCGCCGAGGCGAAGGGGCCGGTTGGAACGGGAGGGCCCGGCTACAAGATCAAGTGCGAAACTTCCGGGAATCCCCACAAGCATCAGATCGGCGCGCTGTCGATGGCGCACGCCGGTAAGGATACCGGTGGGAGTCAGTTCTTCATCGTGCTCAACGAAGCGAACACTCGACACCTCAACGGGGTGCACACAGTTTTCGGCCGGGTGGTCGAGGGACTGGACGTGATTCCGAAGATCAACCAGAACGACACCCTGTCGAAGGCGCGCGTGGCAAGCGAGCCGGGAGCAAAATGATGGCGACGAAAAAGAAGACCGATCTCGCTGCTGCGCTCACCGGCTTCGTCCTCAGCGCGGTGACCCTCTTCCTGATTCTGACCTCGATCGTGTTGTTGACGAATGCCAAGTATAGGCATCTCGAGGAGTCCAAGGCTGTAACGACGCACTGAAACAGGATCAGCCGGCAGCAAACTACAAACTGAAGACTACCTGCCGGCAGCTATTCAGCCCGGGAGCCTGCTGCCGCGAGCCCTCACTATCGCGATTAAATACAGCTCGGGGCTGCGGGCTCCCGGGCTGACAGGCAGCAGGCAGGTAGTCTTCTGTTAGTAGTTTGCCCCTTTCCATCCACTTCGTACTCTGATATCTTACTGACCGGTCAGTTACTATTTGTTTACCGGAATGTCCGCTACGAGCTCAGAAGCCGTCGCTAAATCGCCAAAGTGGCGCAGAAGACCCGAAGACCGGCCCCAGCAGATCATTGAGGCCGCGCTCGAAGTCTTTGGCGAATGCGGACTCGCCAAGGCTCGCCTCCAGGACATCGCCGCCCGTGCCGGAGTCTCCAAAGGCACCATCTACCTCTACTTCCCGAATAAAGAAGAGCTCTTCCGCGAAGTAGTGCGGCAGACTGCCGTCGCCGCCATCGAGACAGGCGAAAAAACGGCTAGCCAGGGCGGTACGCCAAGCGAGCAACTCTACGGCGCCATGCGCGGATACTGGGCGTTCGTCAGCTCGCCAATCTTCAACACCCTGCACCGCCTCGTACTCGGCGAGCTCCACCAGTTCCCGGACCTCGCGCGATTCTACGCCGACGAAGTCACTGCCCGCGGACTCAGGCTTCTCAGCGGTATCATCCGCCGCGGCACCGAGGCCGGCGAGTTCCGTGAAATCGATCCCATGATCGCCGCTCGGATGCTGGTAGCGCTGACCGTCATGAACGCGATCTGGAGCGACGAGCACACCGGCGTTCCGCTGCTTTGCCACAAGAAACACGAGGACGTTTTTCGTGAGGTGGCGCAGTTCTATCTACACTCCCTCAGCACATCCATCGGCGCCTGCGAGCAGGCTGACGGCGCCCCTGCGGTTTCGTTCTTCCCTTTTCACAATGAATGAGATCTTCTCCACCGTTCGGCGCGGAATTGCCGCCGCCGCAACGATTGCACTCGTATCATCTCCCGCCGCGGCGCAGAACGTGGATTCGTTGCCACGTCCGGTCGACGGCGTCGTCAGGCTTTCCCTCGGTGATGCCGCCCGCCTGGCAGCGCAGCAAAGCGCGGTCGCTCAGGGCGCGCGCCTTCGCGCCGATGAAGCACAGGCTCGCGTGCGTGAGCGCCGCGCCGATCTGCTTCCCCAGGTGAGCGCATACGCCAATCAGTCGGGACACACTTTCAACACTGCCACCTTCGGCATCGACTTCCCCGCGCCACCCGGCCAACCGCCGATCTTTGATCCGGCAGGCCAGGTGGAAGGACCGGTCAACCTCGTCGACATTCGCGGTCGCGTGCAGCAGAACCTGCTCGACTTCAGTGCGATCGGTCGCGTGAAATCCGCGCAGGCTCAGGCCCGTTCGTCGAACGCCGATGCGGACGCGAGTGCGGAGTTGGCGGCGACCACTGCAACAACAGCCTACGTGAGAGCCATGCGCGCTGATGCGGATCTGCGCGCTCGGCAGGCAGACACGGTTCTGGCCACGGAGCTCCTTCGTATCGCCCAGTCCCAGCTCCAGGCGGGCACCGGCGTCGGACTCGACGTCACGCGCGCCAGGGCGCAGCTGGCCGCCACACGCGCCAGTCTCATCAGCTCCCGCAATGCCCGCGATCACGCTCATCTCGACGTGCTCCGCGCGCTCGCGCTTCCGGTCGGCACCGAGGTCGTTCTCGCCGACTCCTTATCGCCAACAGCAGCACGGGAGACTCTACCTGACGAGGCGACGCTGGTCAGTCAGGCAATTCGCAACCGTCCCGATCTGATCGCAGAGGAAGAGCGGGTGCGCGCCGCGAAACAGGGACTTTCCGCGATCAAAGCTGAACGCCTGCCAACTCTGGGGCTCGTCGCCGACGACGGTGTCATTGGAAAGACCGGGGGAAAGCTCCTTGGCACGTACACCTGGGGTTTGCAGGTGTCGCTGCCGATTTTCGACGGATTCCGCCGGGAGGCTCGCGTTCAGGAACAGCAGTCGATGGTGAAGGAAGCGCAAATCCGCCGGCGCGATCTCGAGCAACAGGCACAGGCTGATGTGCGCGGCGCTCTTCTCGATCTGGCGAACGCCACCGAGCAACTCGCGGCGGCAACGGAACGACTCAGTCTCGCCCAGCAGGAGCTGGCGCAGGCGCGGGATCGCTTCAACGCCGGAGTGGCAGGAAATGCGGACGTCGTGAACGCGTCGCTTGCGCTCACACAATCACGCACGTTGGTGAACGACGCTGAGACTGCGTATCAGCTTGCTCGTGTGGCGTTAGCTCGCGCCACCGGCAGTGTCACGACCTTGAGATAATCCAGCAACATTTCAGGACTAAATTCAGACTAAGAAACAGGAAATCCAATGGCCACCGCAATCGAACCCGAAGCGCCGCAAACCCCGAGCGGCAACGGCTCTCGTACCTCTCAGACTCGAACCGAACACGTGACAGAGACGACAACAGGATCGAACAAAAAGAAATTCGTGCTGCCGATCGTCGGCCTAATCGCGCTGTTCGTTCTATTCTGGGCGTTCCAGAAATGGAACTACGGTCGCACGCACCAGTCGACGGACAACGCACAGGTCGATGGCCACATCGTGCCCGTGCTGGCGAAAGTGGGCGGCTACGTGAAATCCGTTTCCATCAACGAGAACGATCACGTAAAGGCGGGTCAGCAACTCGTTCAGCTGGACGACGCCGACTACGTCGTGCGGCTGCAGCAATCGCAGGCGGATCTCGCCGCCGCTGAGGCCACCGCCGGAAGCTCCGGCTTAGCCGGTCAGGCGCAGGCCCAGGTGCAAAGCGCCGCCGGCCAGCGCGCCGCACTGGACGCGCAGATCGGTGCCGCTCGTGCGAACGCCAACAAGGCAGACGCTGATCTTGCGCGCGCGAAGGAATTGGCCGGCAAGCAGATCATCTCCAAACAACAGCTCGATGCTTCGCAAGCGGCCGCCGAGGTTGCGCATGCGAACCTTCTCGCTGCAGAGCGTCAGGCCTCGGCGGCGGGTGGAACGGTGAACACCGCCGAAGCTGGTGTCCGCGTCGCCAGTGCACGCACGCTAGCCGCACGTGCTGCTGCCGCGAACGCGCAGCTGCAGCTGGACTACACCAAGATCACCGCGCCTGCATCGGGCGAAGTCTCACGCAAACAGGTCGAAGTTGGTCAGCTCGTGAATCCCGGTCAGCCGCTTTTGAGCATCGTCGCCGACACCGGCGTTTGGGTCACCGCCAATTTCAAGGAGACCCAGCTCGCCAAAATTCATCCGGGACAGCCGGTTGAATTCTCAGTCGACGCTTACGGATGCACTGGGGAAGGAAAAGTCGAGAGCGTAAGCGGAGCGACGGGCGCCAAGTTCGCGCTGCTCCCACCCGACAACGCGACCGGCAACTTTACCAAGGTCGTGCAACGCGTACCGGTTCGCATCGCGGTCACCAAGCCCTGCGGAGCCAGTCGTCCGTTGCGTCCCGGCCTTTCGGTCGACGTGCACGTGGATACTTCCCGGTGAGCACCGCCGTACTGCAGTCGACGGGGATCACTACATCCGTCGAGGATAAGTACGCCCACAAATACATCATCGCCGCCACAGTTACCATGGCGGCGATGCTGGAGCTGATTGATACTTCGATCGTAAACGTCGCCATTCCCCACATGATGGGGAACCTTGGCGCAACGCTGGACGAGATCGCGTGGGTGTCGACGGCCTATATCATCGCCAACGTCATCGTCATTCCGATGTCCGGCTGGCTCTCTGCCTACTTTGGCAGAAAGCGCTACTTCACCGGCTCGATTCTGCTGTTCACAGCCGCGTCGTTTTTCTGCGGCGCTTCTCATTCGTTGCTGGCGCTGATCTTCTGGCGCGTCATTCAGGGAATTGGCGGCGGGGCGCTGTTGTCGACGGCGCAAGCGACACTCTACGAATCATTTCCGCCTGAGGAAGCCGGAACTGGTATGGCGATCTTCGGCGTCGGCGTGATGGTCGGGCCGACACTCGGACCGACACTCGGCGGCTGGATCACGGACAACTACAACTGGCCGTGGATCTTCTACATCAACGTTCCCCTCGGCATCATCGCCGCGATCCTGACCGTGACCTACGTCCACGACGCAGCACACCAGGAGCGCGCCGACAAGATCGATTATCTGGGGATCGGGTTGCTGGCATTGTGCGTCGGTTCGCTGCAGTGGATGCTCGAGCGCGGCGAGCGCTACGATTGGTGGGAATCCCGCTCGGTCACCATGCTGGCTGTCACTGCCGCTGTGTCGGGTGTCGCATTGATCTGGCACGAGCTCACCACCGACGAGCCAGTCATCAATTTTCGAATCCTCAAGAGCCGACAGCTTTCGGCGGGCGTCAGCCTGGGCCTCCTGCTCGGTTTTGCGCTCTATGGCTCCGTCTTCATTTTGCCGGTGTTCCTGCAAGGTCTCTTGCAGATGACGGCGTGGCAAACCGGCAAGATCATTCTGCCCGGTGCTATCGCATCTGCCGTGACGATGGCGGTCGTCGGCCGTAATGCGATGCGACTCGACGCACGCTACACGGTCGTTGCCGGCGCATTCCTGTTCTTCTGGTCGATGCTCAAGCTGTCACATCTGACATCCGCGAGCGGCGCTCACGATTTGTTCTGGCCGTTGATCCTGCGCGGCGTCGGCCTCGGACTCATCTTTGTGCCGCTGACGAACGCGACGATGGCAGACCTCAAGGTCAAAGACCTGGCGCAGGGGACGGGTATGTTCAACTTGATGCGTCAGCTCGGTGGATCACTCGGAATCGCCGTCATGGCGACCTTGCTCGCGCGCTTCATGGCCGCGGAGAAGGCGGTGCTGGTCGAGCACGTCGGCAACAGTGATCCGGAGACCCTGGGCCGCATCTCGATGCTCACTCGCGGGCTTATCTCGCGCGGGATGAATCCGATGGTGGCGCAGCAGCAGGCACTCGCAATTCTCGATCGCCAGGTCACGGTGCAATCGAGCATGCTCGCGTTTTCGAAGATTTATTTGTACAGCGGTCTCGTCCTCATTATCGCGCTGCCGTTGCTGCTGCTGTTCAGAACGGGTCGCGCCCGCGGGTCGATGGGACCCGTGCACTAGGCGGGTCCTTGGCGCGCGTCGACCAGTCCAACGTGCCCGGCGGGCCTCCGGTAGGTTTGGAGCAAACCCCGGTGGAACCGCATCTGTCCCAACAGTCCAGCCATCCAGTTCGTATTTCTGATGAAGAAAGAGAGCTCGTCCGTCTCGCAAAGGGGGGAGACGACCGGGGTTTCGCCGGGCTTGTTCGATTGCATCAGAGAAGGGCGTATGCGGTAGCGCGCTCGATCGTCCTGACGCACGAGGATGCGGAAGATGCGGTGCAGGAAGGATTCCTGCGGGCGCATCAGGCGTTGGATCGGTTCGATCCGTCGCAGGCATTCGGAGCCTGGCTGAATCGCATCGTCGCAAATGCAGCTCTCGATCTGGCCCGTCGTCGTAAGGTGAGGAACGCGGAGGAGCTCTCGGATTCGATGGCGACTCCTTTTCGCGATCCAGCCGAGGGTGACGAGCTGAGGGAGCGGTTGGAGGCCGCGCTTGCCAAGCTTTCCGATCGTGCGCGCGCGGTGATTGTCCTCCATGATATCGAGGGCTTTACGCACGCGGAAATTGGAGAGATGTTGGGTATACCGGGTGGGACTGCCCGGTCGGATTTGCACCATGCGCGACAGAAGTTGCGGGTGCTGCTGGGAAATCTGAGGGATTGAAGATGGACGAAAGATTCGATTTGCGACTCGACAACGAAGACGGGCCGGACGCTGAGCTCACGAAGGTCCTTCGTGAGATTTATGCGGCACCCGCGGCTGCGTCCTACTGGGACGGTCTCGAGCAGCGGATCGTGTCATATGTCAGGGATCGCGGCGCAGCCGTGATTCCGGTGAACTGGTGGTCTGATTTGGCGACCTGGGCCGGGCCTGGCCTCGCAGCTGCGGCATTGCTGTTTGTCGCTGCCGGTTTGGTGCTCTCGAAGCAGAAGGACGAAGACCTGCGCGCGAGCTACGAAGCAGTCACCGATTCGCTGGCATACGATCTTCTGCCTGGCGCGGTGCAGGTAGTGCAGGCTCCGCATGACGGATCGTCGCAGCGGGAAGCGATGTTCCGTTACGTCATGTCACACTGAGGTCGCGATGGAACGCTCTAAAGGTTACGCGCTGATGTTTCTGCTGGGTGCTTTCATCACCGGCGGGGCGCTTGGCTTTACAGCAGACCGTGTGATGGATGCGAAGCGTGATCACGTTCGTGGTCCGCGCGCATATCGGCAGCGCATGGCCGAAGAGCTCAAACTGACCCCTCAGCAGGCGGCAGCAGTTGACAGTCTGATCGAGCAAAAGCACAGGCAGATCGTCACGCTCTACAAACCCATTCAGCCAGAGCTCGATTCAATCGCCCGACAGGCGCGCGTCGTCAGCGACAGCACCCACGCGCAGATCAAACGCTTGCTGAGTCCGGAGCAGGGCGAGAAACTGGATAAGCTTCGCGCGGCCGCAAGGAAGGAACTGTCTGAACGGCGTGGCAGCGACACGCTTGGCGGCCCAAGTGGACCAGGGAGTCCACCGCGCTACTGAGATTCCAATGACGACAAAAAGGCCGGTGCAATGCACCGGCCTTTGTTTTTTCTCAGTTGTCTTTGGAGGACTTAGACGTTGTCGGGATCAGCGTTGCGCTCACCCTTGCCGAAGTTTTTCTGAACTTTTCCTTCCAGCTGTTCAGCGCGGCCTTTGATGTGCTCGCTGGTGTTGTCAGTAGCGTCGCCGAGGTCACCACGAAGCTTTCCTTTCATTTCCTTGGCGGTGCCTTTGACCTGATTGTCGACACCTCTTTCGTTGAGATCTGCCATTTTCTTTCCTCCGTTTAGTCAGGTACTTGCGGGTATTGTAAACGCAAGTGACATGCCTCCCTTAGATGCCGGTTTCCGAGGGTAAAACCGGGCCACCGACCTTGCAAATGGCGTCCTGCTTACGGAAATTCCGAGGTCGAAGCCACCTCTTACCGCACCCCAGCAGCACAGTGGCCTGGACTACCTCTATAGGTCGCGCAAATCAGTACTAACCTGGAAGCTCGTCCGAGCGGCCGCCGTCTCGCAAAACTTACTCTTCTCGCGCTCGGGGTCGTCTACGGCGACATCGGTACCAGTCCGCTTTACGCACTGCGAGAATGCTTCAAGCCGGAGTACGGGCTAGCCCCAACCCAGATCAACGTCTACGGTGTTTTGTCGTTGATCGTGTGGTCGCTGATTTCTGTCGTCAGCGTCAAATACATCATCTTCGTCATGCGCGCCGACAACCGCGGCGAAGGTGGAATTCTCGCGCTCGTTGCACTGATCGCGCAGCGCCTGAATCGTGATGCCGACAGGCGCGCCAAAGTCATAATCACCGCGATCGGGCTCATCGGCGCCGCACTTTTGTACGGCGACGGAATCATCACCCCTGCCATCTCGGTGCTCGGTGCGACGGAAGGCTTAGGCATCGTGCAACCGTTTCTGGCAAAGCTGGCGGTGCCACTCACGCTGATAATCATCTTCACACTTTTCTTCTTTCAGAAGTGGGGCACCAGCAAAGTCGGCCGAGTCTTTGGGCCCGTCACTCTGTTGTGGTTTATCACAATTGGGCTACTCGGCGCGGTGGAGATTGGAAAAGAGCCGCGCATACTTCTGGCAATCAATCCGTGGTACGCGCTCGATTTCTTTGCGCTGCACGGCTTGCACTCGTTCGTGATACTGGGTGCGGTCGTGCTCGCCGTCACCGGGGCGGAAGCGCTGTATGCCGACATGGGGCACTTCGGCAAGCGCGCCATTCGAATCGCGTGGTTCAGCGTCGTCTTCCCCGCTCTGATTCTCAATTATTTCGGGCAGGGCGGACTGCTACTCCACGATCCGACGGCAGCGGCGAACCCGTTTTACCTTCTCGCACCGCGCACGCTGCTTTACCCGCTCATCGTATTGGCGACGCTGGCTGCAATCATTGCTTCGCAGGCGATGATCTCGGGCGCGTTCTCGATCACGCAGCAGTGCGTGCAGCTCGGCTACAGCCCTCGTGTCACCATCGTTCATACCTCGAAGCAGGAAGCGGGGCAGATCTACATCCCCGAAGTCAATAACGCCCTGATGGTAGGCTGCCTGCTGGTAGTTCTCTACTTCAGGTCTTCGAACGCTTTGGGTGCGGCTTACGGAATCGCCGTCACCGGCACGTTCCTGATGACGACAGCGCTCATCTACACCGTTGCTCGCACCTGGTGGGGCTGGAGCAGAGCGAGAACGTTCTTGCTCGTCGTCCCTTTCTTCATCATCGACGCGGCCTTCTTTGGCGCGAATATCCTGAAGGTGAAGGACGGTGGCTGGGTCCCGCTTACCGTCGCACTGATCTTGTTCATTTTGATGACGACGTGGCAGCGTGGACGTCTGATCGTTCGCGGGCTGCTGCGTGATGCATCGATCCCGCTAGATGTGCTGCTCAACGACCTCGGCGATCAGAATCCGGACAAGCGGTTTAAGCCGGTCCGCGTGCCCGGTACAGCGGTGTTCCTCACCTCGGAGTCGAAGGACGCGCCGCTTGTGCTGCTGCATCACCTGAAACACAACAAGGTTCTGCACGAGCACGTGGTGCTCTTGTCCGTTGTCTCGGCGCCGGTTCCCGAAGTACCCACCACGGAGCGGATCGAAGTGACCACGTTCCCGCACAACTTCACCCGCGTGAAGGCGAAGTACGGGTTCATGCAGACGCCGAACGTGCCGGAAGTTTTATCGCTCTCCACGGAGCGGGGCGTGATCGCCAAGCCAACGGAAACGACATACTACCTTGGCAGAGAGAATCTGATTCCAACTGGAACAAAGCCGCTCGCCCGTTGGCGCAAGCGGCTTTTCATTTTCATGCAGCGCAACTCGCGCCCGGCTACCGAGTTTTTCGGAATCCCGCCGAACCGTGTAGTCGAGCTCGGCGCCCAAATGGAGTTTTAGCTAGTCCCGGCGCTTCAATCGCTCGATGTCTCGCCGGTCTTTTTTGGTGGGCCGCCCTCTATCGTAACCGGGGACTGATTGGGCAACGCGCACCTGGAGCTGCATTGCTTCGCGCGCCTTTCGGCTGTCTTCGGTTTCCTCGAATAACTCCGCTGCCACCGCCGGCGGCCCGCGCCGCTCGGAGACTCCGCGCACCTTGACGATGTGGTGGTAAGGGCCGAGTCGGACTCGCAACTGATCTCCGATCTGCAACTGCTTGGCGCGCTTTGCCCGCTCGCCGTTCACCTCGACCTTACCGGTTTCTATCGCCTGCGCCGCTAAGCCGCGCGTTTTGAAGAATCCTTTCCAGCACATTGGGATCCTAAGCTTAGAATTCCACGTGGACAAGTTGTCGCGGCCGCTTCTATAGTGTCACCTAAATACTAGTGACTCCAGCGTAACTGGACTGGCCACAGTTAGGCCGCAAATGTAATCACACTGGCTCACCTTCGGGTGGGCCTTTCTGCGTTCGCGAGTGGACCCGATAAGCTCATGGAGCGGCGTAACCGTCGCACAGGAAGGACAGAGAAAGCGCGGATCTGGGAAGTGACGGACAGAACGGTCAGGACCTGGATTGGGGAGGCGGTTGCCGCCGCTGCTGCTGACGGTGTGACGTTCTCTGTTCCGGTCACACCACATACGTTCCGCCATTCCTATGCGATGCACATGCTGTATGCCGGTATACCGCTGAAAGTTCTGCAAAGCCTGATGGGACATAAGTCCATCAGTTCAACGGAAGTCTACACGAAGGTTTTTGCGCTGGATGTGGCTGCCCGGCACCGGGTGCAGTTTGCGATGCCGGAGTCTGATGCGGTTGCGATGCTGAAACAATTATCCTGAGAATAAATGCCTTGGCCTTTATATGGAAATGTGGAACTGAGTGGATATGCTGTTTTTGTCTGTTAAACAGAGAAGCTGGCTGTTATCCACTGAGAAGCGAACGAAACAGTCGGGAAAATCTCCCATTATCGTAGAGATCCGCATTATTAATCTCAGGAGCCTGTGTAGCGTTTATAGGAAGTAGTGTTCTGTCATGATGCCTGCAAGCGGTAACGAAAACGATTTGAATATGCCTTCAGGAACAATAGAAATCTTCGTGCGGTGTTACGTTGAAGTGGAGCGGATTATGTCAGCAATGGACAGAACAACCTAATGAACACAGAACCATGATGTGGTCTGTCCTTTTACAGCCAGTAGTGCTCGCCGCAGTCGAGCGACAGGGCGAAGCCCTCGGCTGGTTGCCCTCGCCGCTGGGCTGGCGGCCGTCTATGGCCCTGCAAACGCGCCAGAAACGCCGTCGAAGCCGTGTGCGAGACACCGCGGCCGGCCGCCGGCGTTGTGGATACCTCGCGGAAAACTTGGCCCTCACTGACAGATGAGGGGCGGACGTTGACACTTGAGGGGCCGACTCACCCGGCGCGGCGTTGACAGATGAGGGGCAGGCTCGATTTCGGCCGGCGACGTGGAGCTGGCCAGCCTCGCAAATCGGCGAAAACGCCTGATTTTACGCGAGTTTCCCACAGATGATGTGGACAAGCCTGGGGATAAGTGCCCTGCGGTATTGACACTTGAGGGGCGCGACTACTGACAGATGAGGGGCGCGATCCTTGACACTTGAGGGGCAGAGTGCTGACAGATGAGGGGCGCACCTATTGACATTTGAGGGGCTGTCCACAGGCAGAAAATCCAGCATTTGCAAGGGTTTCCGCCCGTTTTTCGGCCACCGCTAACCTGTCTTTTAACCTGCTTTTAAACCAATATTTATAAACCTTGTTTTTAACCAGGGCTGCGCCCTGTGCGCGTGACCGCGCACGCCGAAGGGGGGTGCCCCCCCTTCTCGAACCCTCCCGGTCGAGTGAGCGAGGAAGCACCAGGGAACAGCACTTATATATTCTGCTTACACACGATGCCTGAAAAAACTTCCCTTGGGGTTATCCACTTATCCACGGGGATATTTTTATAATTATTTTTTTTATAGTTTTTAGATCTTCTTTTTTAGAGCGCCTTGTAGGCCTTTATCCATGCTGGTTCTAGAGAAGGTGTTGTGACAAATTGCCCTTTCAGTGTGACAAATCACCCTCAAATGACAGTCCTGTCTGTGACAAATTGCCCTTAACCCTGTGACAAATTGCCCTCAGAAGAAGCTGTTTTTTCACAAAGTTATCCCTGCTTATTGACTCTTTTTTATTTAGTGTGACAATCTAAAAACTTGTCACACTTCACATGGATCTGTCATGGCGGAAACAGCGGTTATCAATCACAAGAAACGTAAAAATAGCCCGCGAATCGTCCAGTCAAACGACCTCACTGAGGCGGCATATAGTCTCTCCCGGGATCAAAAACGTATGCTGTATCTGTTCGTTGACCAGATCAGAAAATCTGATGGCACCCTACAGGAACATGACGGTATCTGCGAGATCCATGTTGCTAAATATGCTGAAATATTCGGATTGACCTCTGCGGAAGCCAGTAAGGATATACGGCAGGCATTGAAGAGTTTCGCGGGGAAGGAAGTGGTTTTTTATCGCCCTGAAGAGGATGCCGGCGATGAAAAAGGCTATGAATCTTTTCCTTGGTTTATCAAACGTGCGCACAGTCCATCCAGAGGGCTTTACAGTGTACATATCAACCCATATCTCATTCCCTTCTTTATCGGGTTACAGAACCGGTTTACGCAGTTTCGGCTTAGTGAAACAAAAGAAATCACCAATCCGTATGCCATGCGTTTATACGAATCCCTGTGTCAGTATCGTAAGCCGGATGGCTCAGGCATCGTCTCTCTGAAAATCGACTGGATCATAGAGCGTTACCAGCTGCCTCAAAGTTACCAGCGTATGCCTGACTTCCGCCGCCGCTTCCTGCAGGTCTGTGTTAATGAGATCAACAGCAGAACTCCAATGCGCCTCTCATACATTGAGAAAAAGAAAGGCCGCCAGACGACTCATATCGTATTTTCCTTCCGCGATATCACTTCCATGACGACAGGATAGTCTGAGGGTTATCTGTCACAGATTTGAGGGTGGTTCGTCACATTTGTTCTGACCTACTGAGGGTAATTTGTCACAGTTTTGCTGTTTCCTTCAGCCTGCATGGATTTTCTCATACTTTTTGAACTGTAATTTTTAAGGAAGCCAAATTTGAGGGCAGTTTGTCACAGTTGATTTCCTTCTCTTTCCCTTCGTCATGTGACTTGATATCGGGGGTTAGTTCGTCATCATTGATGAGGGTTGATTATCACAGTTTATTACTCTGAATTGGCTATCCGCGTGTGTACCTCTACCTGGAGTTTTTCCCACGGTGGATATTTCTTCTTGCGCTGAGCGTAAGAGCTATCTGACAGAACAGTTCTTCTTTGCTTCCTCGCCAGTTCGCTCGCTATGCTCGGTTACACGGCTGCGGCGAGCGCTAGTGATAATAAGTGACTGAGGTATGTGCTCTTCTTATCTCCTTTTGTAGTGTTGCTCTTATTTTAAACAACTTTGCGGTTTTTTGATGACTTTGCGATTTTGTTGTTGCTTTGCAGTAAATTGCAAGATTTAATAAAAAAACGCAAAGCAATGATTAAAGGATGTTCAGAATGAAACTCATGGAAACACTTAACCAGTGCATAAACGCTGGTCATGAAATGACGAAGGCTATCGCCATTGCACAGTTTAATGATGACAGCCCGGAAGCGAGGAAAATAACCCGGCGCTGGAGAATAGGTGAAGCAGCGGATTTAGTTGGGGTTTCTTCTCAGGCTATCAGAGATGCCGAGAAAGCAGGGCGACTACCGCACCCGGATATGGAAATTCGAGGACGGGTTGAGCAACGTGTTGGTTATACAATTGAACAAATTAATCATATGCGTGATGTGTTTGGTACGCGATTGCGACGTGCTGAAGACGTATTTCCACCGGTGATCGGGGTTGCTGCCCATAAAGGAGGCGTTTACAAAACCTCAGTTTCTGTTCATCTTGCTCAGGATCTGGCTCTGAAGGGGCTACGTGTTTTGCTCGTGGAAGGTAACGACCCCCAGGGAACAGCCTCAATGTATCACGGATGGGTACCAGATCTTCATATTCATGCAGAAGACACTCTCCTGCCTTTCTATCTTGGGGAAAAGGACGATGTCACTTATGCAATAAAGCCCACTTGCTGGCCGGGGCTTGACATTATTCCTTCCTGTCTGGCTCTGCACCGTATTGAAACTGAGTTAATGGGCAAATTTGATGAAGGTAAACTGCCCACCGATCCACACCTGATGCTCCGACTGGCCATTGAAACTGTTGCTCATGACTATGATGTCATAGTTATTGACAGCGCGCCTAACCTGGGTATCGGCACGATTAATGTCGTATGTGCTGGGGAAAG